>Ga0209066_10000014_pt1 | contig 234444 bp, 199 predicted proteins | sample All_14_2_FD_187198 | JGI IMG/M metagenome (GOLD analysis project Ga0209066, IMG submission 187198) | Freshwater microbial communities in response to fracking from Pennsylvania, USA - Allegheny Zone_MetaG_DW_15 (SPAdes) (version 2) ...
CCCCCAACACAACGCCCGGTAGTCTACCGCGCTCGCCAACTTCGGCGGGACATGACAAAGCCCGAAGTCATGCTGTGGCAACTGCTGCGGCAACGTCCGAGGGGACTGAAATTCCGCAGGCAGCATCCGGTTGGGCCTTACGTCGCCGATTTCTACTGTGCCTCTGCAAGGCTCATCATAGAAGTTGAAGGCTGGGTCCACGATACCGAACGCGCCATAAACGATACACATCGATTTAAATTTCTGGTCGAGAACGGGTACAGGGTTTTGAGGATTTCGGCGAAGCGCATACTCGCGGATGTGGTCGGTACTGCCGAAGCCATCGTCGCGCGTGCGGATAGCCCCCTCCACCATCCTACGGATGGTCCCCCTCCCCGTGCCGGGGAGGAAGGGTAACAATGGACTTCATATCGATCCTGAGCATTTTCGTGCTCGCCTGCTTTGTCGGGTACTACGTCGTCTGGTCGGTCACTCCGGCGCTGCATACGCCGCTGATGGCGGTGACGAACGCCATCTCCTCGGTGATCGTGGTCGGTGCGCTGGTGGCCTCGGCGGCTGCGGGTAGCCCGTCTGCCAAGTGGCTGGGGCTGGGCGCGGTGGTGCTGGCTTCGGTCAACATCTTCGGCGGGTTTGCGGTTACCGCGCGAATGCTGGCGATGTACAAGAAGAAGGAGAAGAAGTGATGGAACACGTCGCTCCCTCTCCCTGGGTCGCGCTGGCCTATCTCGTCTCGGGCGTTCTGTTCATCCTCGCGCTGCGGGGGCTTTCCAGCCCCGCCACCAGCCGTGCGGGCAACCGCTATGGCATGATCGGCATGACCATCGCGGTGGTCACCACGCTGCTCACGCATTCCATCGCGAGCTTGCCGGAAATCCTCGTGGCGCTGGCCATCGGCGGTGGTATTGGCTTTGTCATCGCAAAGCGCATCGCGATGACTGACATGCCGCAGCTCGTCGCTGCGTTTCACTCGCTGGTCGGCCTTGCGGCGGTAATGGTCGGCCTCGCTGCCTACCTCAATCCCGACGCTTTCGGCATCATGCTGCCGAATGGCGAGATCAATCCGGTCAGCCGCATCGAACTCGGCCTTGGCATTGCCATCGGCGCGATCACGTTCTCCGGCTCGATCATCGCGTTCCTGAAGCTGGCCGGCAAGATGAGCGGTTCGCCGATCATGTTGCCCGGTCGCCATGTGCTGAATCTCGGCACGCTGCTGGCGATCATCGGCCTCGTGGCATGGTTCACGCAGGACCAGTCGGTCTGGGTCATCGCCACGCTCACCGTTCTGGCCTTCATCATCGGCTTCCTGCTGATCATCCCGATCGGCGGCGCGGATATGCCGGTGGTCGTCTCGATGCTCAATTCCTATTCGGGCTGGGCAGCAGCCGCGATGGGCTTCACGCTGCAGAACACCGCGATGATCGTCACCGGCGCACTCGTCGGCTCGTCGGGCGCGATCCTTTCGTACATCATGTGCAAGGCGATGAACCGCAGCTTCATCTCGGTGATTGCAGGCGGCTTTGGCGCAGCACCCGAAGCAGCGGGCGGCTCAGCCAAAGAGCAGCGCCCGTGGAAGCGCGGCTCCGCCGAAGACGCAGCCTACATGATGAAGGAAGCCGAAACCGTCATCATCATCCCCGGATACGGCATGGCAGTGTCGCAGGCCCAGCACGCGCTGCGCGAAATGGGTGACGTGCTCAAGAAAGCAGGCGTCAACGTCAAATATGCCATCCACCCGGTGGCAGGTCGCATGCCCGGCCACATGAACGTGCTGCTGGCCGAAGCCAACGTGCCCTACGATGAAGTGTTCGAGCTGGAAGACATCAACAGCGAGTTCGCGCAGGCTGACGTTGCCTTCATCATCGGCGCGAACGACGTGGTGAACCCGGCGGCAAAGACCGACAAGTCCAGCCCGATCTACGGCATGCCCGTGTTCGATGTGGACAAGGCTAAGACGATCTTCTTCGTCAAGCGCTCGATGGGCGGGGTCGGCTACGCTGGCGTCGACAACGACGTGTTCTACATGGACCAGACCATGATGCTCCTCGCCGACGCCAAGAAGATGGTCGAGGATATCGTCAAGTCGCTGGCCCACTGATGAGGCGCGTCGCCCCCGCCGTTCTGGTTTTCGCCATTGCGGCAGGGGCCTGCACGCCATCAAAATTGGCATATGGAAAGGTCCGCTCGGCACTCGTCGACGCGGGCCTGTCCGATGCAAACGCTGCCTGCATGGCCGAGCGCATGACCGACCGGCTTACGCTCGGCCAGCTTCAGCGACTGCAATCGCTGCAGGCCCCCAAGCGCGGCCTGTCGGACTATGTGCTGACCGTCCGCCGCCTCGGCGATGCCGAACTGCTCGGCGTGACGACCAGCGCTGCCGCCTTGTGTGCCACCGGCTTCGCGCCCGAGAAGAAGTAGCTCCAGCCCACTGGACCTGCCGCGCCACCTTTCGTAAGGCCTTGCCCGTCAGGGGTGTTTCCAGCCCGCAGGAGTTATCGCTTTGCGCAAGATCGGCCTTATCGGCGGCATGAGCTGGTTTTCCACTCGCACGTATTACGAAGACATCAACCAACTGGTGCAGGCGCGCACCTCTACGCTGTCGAGCGCGCCACTCCTGATCGAAAGCCTCGATTTCGATGGCCTCGCCCGCCTTGCCACGCCAGACCAGTGGGCGCGCGCCGCAGCGATCCTTTCAGAAAGCGCCCGCCGCCTCGAACAGGCAGGAGCTACCGCGCTGCTGATCGGCGCGAATTCGATGCACAAGGTCTATGACGATGTCGCGGGTGCGGTATCGATCCCGGTGATCCACATTGCGGATGCGGTCGCTGCAAAGATGAAGGCCGACGGCATAGAAACCGCCGCACTGCTGGGCACACGCTACGTCGTGATGGAAAGCTTTTACCGCAAACGCCTGATCGCGCAGGGAATCAGCCTGCTGCCGCCAGTCATGGAAGAGGTCGATGCGACCGACGGCATCATCTACGATGAACTGATGCAGGGTAAAGCCACCCGCGCAGCCGAACGGACGTTCAAGACCATGCTCACCAACATGGAACAGCGCGGCGCACAGGCTGCGGTGCTGGCCTGCACCGAGTTGGACATGGTGATCGACGTGGATGCCAACGTGCTGCCAATCTATGATTGCACCCGCATCCATGCGCAGGCCGCGGTCGACTGGATTCTCGGCTGAGCTGACTATGATAGAGGGCCGCGCCCCCTACGCCAGCAACCCTGCGCACACGCGCGGGCGCGAATTCGGCACCGATGAAAAGGCCTCGCGCGGGCCACGCAGCGCATTTCAGCGCGACCGTGACCGCATCATCCACTCCATCGCCTTCCGTCGCCTGCGCCACAAGACTCAGGTGTTCATCGCGCCCGACGGCGATCACTACCGCGTCCGCCTTACCCACAGCCTCGAAGTCGCCCAGATCGGCCGCGTCATCGCCCGTGCATTGGGGCTGGACGAGGATCTGACCGAAGCCCTGTGCCTTGCCCACGATATCGGCCACCCCCCGTTCGGCCACGCCGGAGAAGATGCGCTGGAAGAGGCGATGGCCGGAGCAGGGGGCTTTGACCACAACGCCAACACCCTGCGCGTACTGATGCGCCTCGAAAGCCCATATTGCGGGCATGAGGGGCTGAATCTCACATGGGAAACGCTAGAAGGGCTTGCCAAGCACAACGGCCCGATTCTGAAGCCCACCTGGGCGCTTGACGAGCTGGACAAGGCGTTCCCGCTGGACTTGACCACCTTCGCCTCACTCGAAGCGCAAGTCGCCGCCATTTCCGACGATATCGCCTACGACAACCACGACGTTGACGACGGCCTGCGCGCCGGGTTCTTGTGCCTCGACCAGTTGCTTGAACTGCCGTCGGTTGCCGACCAATGGCGTGCCATCGAACAGAGGTTTCCCGCCGCTCCGCAGGACCGGATGTTGCGTGAGCTGGTACGCGGCCAGATTGGTCACATGGTAAACGATGTGATCGCCACCACACAGGCCAACATCGCGCAAACCGGCGTTTCCAGTGCTGAAGAGGTGCGCGCCGCTGGCTGCCCGCTGGCCATTTTCTCCCCCGCGATGGGTGAGCAGGAGCGCGCGCTCAAGCAGTTCATGTACCAGCGCCTCTACCTCCACGATGAGCAGCGCCAGACCGCAGACCGTGCTCGCGAAGTGATCGCCGCTCTCTTCTCCGCCTATGCCCAAGACCCATCACAAATGCCCGAAAGCTGGCGTTCGACACTGCCCGAACCCGAACCCGCGCGCACGCGTCATATCGCCGATTTCATCTCCGGCATGACGGATCGCTACGCCATCGACAGCTACACCAAACTGTTCGGCCAGACCCCCGAAGGGCTTAGAAATGTCTGACCAAACCCGCGTTGTCCTCATCGGTGCCACCGGCCTGATTGGCCGCGCCGTGATGGCTGAGGCTGTTGGCCGCTCGGACATCCACCTCGTCGCCGTCGCTCGCCGCGAAGTGCCTCTGCCCAAGGGCGCGCGCATGGAAATGCTGCTGTCCGATACCGAGCACTGGCCCGATGCCATCGCCGCCGGGCGCCCGCATACCGTGGTCATCGCGCTCGGCACCACGATCAAGGCCGTGGGTGGTGACAAGGCCGCTTTCCGCGCGGTGGACCATGACCTCGTGCTGGAATGCGCGGCCGCCGCCAAGGCTGCAGGCGCGCGCCAGCTCATCGTCGTCTCCTCGGTCGGCGCGGAGTTGGGGGCGAAAAACTTCTACCTTTCGGTCAAGGGTGAGGTTGAGGACAAGCTCGCCAAGCTGCACTTTGACCGTCTCGATCTGCTGCGCCCCGGCTTGCTGCGCGGTCACCGCGAAGGCCCCGCGCGCCCGGCAGAACGCCTCGGCATGGTCCTCAGCCCGCTGGCCGATCTGCTCATGCTCGGCAAGCTGCGCCGCTATCGCTCGGTCAAGGACAGCAACCTTGCGCGCGTCGTCCTTGCACTGGCAGGCGCAAAGCCGCGCGGCCGTTTCATCCATCAACACGATGAATTCCGCCGCATTCTGAACCGTCGATAAGGGCTGGCTACCCGTGTTGACTTCACGCTGCAGTGCAGCGATGAAGAGCCGTCGCTGATCGCGCGGGAGAGTTCTCTCGATTCGTTCAGGATCGAGAGACGCCGAAGGAGCAACCGCCCCGGAATCTCTCAGGCAAATGGACCGCGTTGGTCGATAGCGACGCTCTGGAAAGAGTCACTTCCCGCAAAGGGAAGGGCCGCCGAAGGGGTAACCCCATGAAACCCGTCTGGAGAGGCGGGCGGGGGAAAGCTCTCAGGTTTCCGTGACAGAGGGGGCGCCAAATGGCGCTTAACTGCACGGGAATGATATTTGTGAGCAACACATACGATAATCTTGGCGATAATCATGCCGACGATGACGTGGAGGCAGGCCCCGCCGCTCCGCTGACCCTGCCGCTCGACCAATGGCATCGCACGCGCGGTGGCCGCATGGTCGATTTCGCCGGGTACTGGATGCCCGTGCAATTCGAGGGCATCATCGCCGAGCACCTTTGGTCCCGCGAAAACGCCGGGTTCTTCGACGTTTCGCACATGGGCCAGCTCTACGTTTCGGGCGAGGGCGTAGAAGCCGCACTCGAAGCTGCACTACCTATCGATCTCAGCACGCTCCCGCTCGGCGGCGCACGCTATTCGCTGCTGCTGAACGACGAAGGCGGCATCCTCGATGATCTGATGGTCACGCGCTGGGGCACGGGCTTCTACCTCGTCGTCAACGGCGCAACCAAGTGGGATGATATCGCCACTCTGCGCGAACGTCTGCCCGATGAGATCACGCTCAACCACCTTGAAGACAGCGCGCTCTTCGCCCTGCAAGGGCCCAAGGCTTTCGAAGCCCTTGAACCGCTGGTTACCGGTGAATACCCGCTCTCGGCGCTCACCTTCATGCGCGGCGGGCAGTTCAAGCTCGGCGGTGTAGATGCGTGGATCAGCCGTTCGGGCTACACCGGTGAAGATGGCTTCGAAATCTCCGTGCCTGCCGAAAATGCCGCCGAGCTTGCCGATCTCATCTGCGCCGAACCACAGGTAAAGCCCATTGCCCTCGGTGCGCGTGATAGCCTCCGCCTCGAAGCAGGGCTGCCGCTCTACGGCCATGACATGACCGAAACGGTCGACCCGGTCAGCGCTGATTTGCTCTTCGGCATCAACAAGCGCCGCCGCAGCGAAGGCGGCTTCCCCGGCGCGGACGTCATCCTCCCCCTGATCGCCAGCGGCGCGCAAACCCGCCGCGTCGGCCTCGCCATCGAAGGCCGCATGGCCGCGCGCGAGGGCGCAAAGGTTCTCTCGGGCGACACCGAAGTCGGCACTGTCACCTCTGGCGGCTTCTCGCCCAGCCTCGAACGCCCCATCGCTATGGCGTACGTCGCCACCGATTTTACCGCCCCCGGCACCTCACTCTCCATCGACGTGCGCGGCCGCAAGCTTGCCGCCAGCGTCGTGCCCATGCCTTTCGTACCCCATCGCTATCACCGTAAAGGAGCCGCTTGATGACCCGCTATTTCACCAAGGACCACGAATGGATTGCGGTCGAAGGCAGCGAAGCCACCGTCGGTATCTCCGACTACGCGCAAAGCCAGTTGGGTGACATCACCTTTGTCGAAGTGCCCGGCGCTGGCAGCGAAGTGTCGATGGGTGACAGCGCCTCGGTGGTCGACAGCGTCAAGGCTGCGTCCGACGTTTATGCCCCCGCCTCGGGCAAAGTCACCGTCGCCAATGCCGCGCTCGAAGATCAGCCTGAACTGGTCAACACCGATCCCGAAGGCGAGGGCTGGCTGTGGAAGATGACTCTGTCCGACCCCGCCGAACTCGATGGCCTGATGGACGAGGCCAGCTATCAGGCCTTCATCGCGGAGCTTTGATTCCATGCGCTATCTTCCCCTGACCGACGCTGACCGGAGCGCCATGCTCTCGGTCATCGGCGCAGGCTCGATTGACGAGCTGTTCGCTGACGTTCCCGCCGAGGCGCGCCTTTCGGCTCCCATCGCTGGCCTGCCGGGCCACGCCAGCGAAATGGCGGTCGAACGCCACATGGCGCGGCTCTCCGCCAACAATGTCACCGCCGGATCGGTGCCCTTCTTCCTCGGCGCCGGGGCCTATCGCCACCATGTGCCCGCGACGGTCGATCACATGATCCAGCGCGGAGAATTCCTCACCGCCTACACGCCCTACCAGCCCGAAATCGCGCAAGGCACGCTGCAGGTGCTGTTCGAATTCCAGACGCAAGTCGCGCGCCTGTTCGGCACCGATGTCGCCAACGCCTCACTCTACGATGGCTCCACCGCATGCTGGGAAGCCATCGCGATGGCAGGCCGCATCACCAAACGCGGCAAGGCCGTCCTCTCGGGCGGCGCTCATTCACACTACGTCGAAACCGCGCGCACGATGGCCAAGTTCACCGGCGACGTGCTGGATACCGTCGCGCCCGAACTGACGCCTACGCCCGATGACGCCGCGCTGATCGCCCGTATCGACGGCGAAACCTCGTGCGTCGTGGTCCAGTATCCCGACATACTCGGCCGCATCCCCGATCTTGCCGCCATCGCCGCTGCCGCACAGGCCAAGGGTGCGCTGCTGATCGCGGTCGTCACTGAACCCGTCGCTCTGGGCGTCCTGCAAAGCCCCGGCAGCCTCGGCGCTGACATCGTAGTGGGCGAGGGCCAGTCCATCGGCGTCGGCCTCCAGTTCGGCGGCCCTTACCTCGGCCTGTTCGGCTGCCGCGAAAAGTATCTGCGCCAGATCCCCGGCCGCCTCTGCGGTGAAACCGTGGACGCCGATGGCAAGCGCGGCTTCGTCCTCACCCTCTCCACGCGCGAACAGCACATCCGGCGTGAGAAGGCGACGAGCAACATCTGCACCAACTCCGGCCTGTGTGCGTTGGCGTTCTCGATCCACATGACCCTGCTCGGCGGATCGGGCCTGTCCGACATGGCAAAGCTCAGCCACGCCGCTGCACGCAAGACAGCCGCCGCACTTGCAGATGTCCCGGGCGTCACCGTGGTCAACACGCACTACTTCAACGAATTTGCGATCACCCTGCCCAAGGATGCGCGGCAGGTGGTGCGCGATCTGGCCGACCGGCAAGTCCTCGGTGGCGTTTCATTGGGCCGCCTCTACCCGCAGGAAGCGGCGCTGGCGAACGGCATGGTCGTAGCCGCCACCGAATGCACGACGGACGAAGACATCGCAGCGCTCGCCGCTGCGCTCAAGGAGGTGCTGGCATGAACGCGATCAATCCCACCGGTTGGCGCCCTTCGATGGGCGAGAATGTACCCGGCGCACCGATCCAGACATTCACCGGCAATCGCGGGCTGCAACTGGAAGAAGCGCTCCTGTTCGAACTCGGCCTGCCCGACCGTTCGGGCGTCGACTTCCCTGAGACGGACAGCATCGATCTGTCCGCCCTCGGCCCGATGGCCCGCACCGAACGCCCGAACCTGCCCGGCTTGTCAGAGCCGGAGACCGTGCGCCACTACACCCGCCTGTCGCGCCAGAACTATGCCATCGACCTCGGCCTGTTCCCGCTCGGCTCGTGCACAATGAAGCACAACCCGCGCCTTGATGAAAAGGTCGCGCGGATGCCCGGCTTTGCCGATGTCCACCCGCTACAGCCGGTCCACACGGTGCAGGGCGCGCTTTCGGTCATCAATGAACTGGCGTTCTGGCTGATCGAGCTCACCGGCATGCACGGCGTCGCCATGACGCCCAAGGCCGGTGCCCACGGCGAACTGTGCGGCCTGCTCTGCATCCGCGCCGCGCTTGAGGCGAAGGGCGATCCGCGCGATGTGATCCTCGTTCCCGAAAGCGCCCACGGCACCAATCCCGCCACCGCCGCCTTCGCCGGGTTCAAGGTCGAAAACATTCCCGCCACCCCCGAAGGCCGCGTCGATTCCGCCGCGCTGATCGCGCGTCTCGGTCCCGATGTCGCCGGTGTGATGATTACCAACCCCAACACTTGCGGCCTGTTCGAACGTGATCTCAAGATCATCGCCGATGCCGTCCACGCGGCGGGCGGATACGTCTACTGCGATGGCGCGAACTTCAACGCCATCGTCGGGCGCGTGCGTCCCGGCGATCTGGGCGTCGATGCCATGCACATCAATCTGCACAAGACCTTCTCCACCCCGCACGGCGGCGGCGGTCCCGGTTCCGGCCCGGTCGTCCTGTCCGAAGCGCTGAGCCCCTTCGGCCCGCTGCCCTTCACCGCGCGGCAGGCCGATGGCTCGGTCACGCTCATCGAGGAAGAGCAGGCGCATGAAGAGCACCCGCAGACCTTCGGCCGCATGTGCGCCTTCCACGGCCAGATGGGCATGTACACCCGCGCACTCGCCTATATCCTCAGCCACGGTGCGGATGGTTTGCGGCAGGTTTCGGGCGATGCGGTGCTCAATGCCAACTATATCCTGCGCAGCCTTGACGATGTGCTCGATGCCCCGTTCGGCGCGTCCGGCCCATGCATGCACGAAGCCCTGTTCTCGGACGATGGCTTTGCCGAAGGCTTCTCGACCAACGATCTTGCCAAGGGCCTGATCGACGAGGGCTATCACCCGATGACGGTCTATTTCCCGCTCGTCGTCCACGGCGCAATGCTGGTGGAGCCGACCGAGACCGAGAGCAAGGCCGGGATCGACCAGTTTGTTGGCGCGATGCGGTCATTGGCCGAACGCGCGCGGGCAGGGGACGAAATGCTCAAATCCGCCCCACACCTCGCGCCACGCCGCCGCCTCGATGAAACGCTGGCCGCGCGCAAGCCGAAGCTGGTGTGGAAGGAAGACTGACACGAAAAGGGCCGCCCCGCGCGTGCGGAGCGGCCCTTACGCTGTCATCGAAACGATCAGTCGTTCATCGCGCCCTGAGTTGTGTCCGCTGCCGACTCAAGGTCTGCACCGGCACCGCGCACGGTGTTGCACGCAGTCGCGCCGAGCAGCAGGCCACCCATCATCGTGGCAAAAACAAACTTGCGGATCATGGCTTGCACCTTTCAAACTTGGGCCGGCGGAGAATGTCCTCACCGTGCCCGATCTGAAATGTGGAACGCCTGAAGGTCAGGCCGGTTCCAACGCCGCTGCCGCTTCAATTTCCGCCGCCTTGCTCCGTTTGCCCAGCACATGCTCGCGCCAGACGATCAGCAGGCTCGCCCCGATGATTACCGGCGCGCCAATCCACGTGCTGGCAGGTGGCAGATGGCTGAACACCAACCAGCCCCAGAACGTTGCCCAAGCCAGTTGCACGTAATCCACCACAATCACGCTGGCCACTGAACCATAGCGTAGCGATGCCGTCATCGCGATCTGCGCAAACAGCCCGCTCACGCCGATCCCACCCAGCATGAGCCAACCCGTCAGGTCGTGACTCATGCCAGTGCTGAACAGGAACAGCCCGAGGAATGGCGCGCTGATGGCTGAGAAATAGAACACCACCGTCAGTGGCTCTTCAGTCCGTCCCAGATCGCGCACCTGCACCGTCACCAGCGCTACCATGAACGCCGCACCGATCCCCACCACCACCCCGAACAGCGGCAGATTGGTGGCATCCGGCCCGGCAATGATCAGCACGCCGAGCAGGCCCACGATCACCGCTGTCCATCGCCACGGCCCCACCTTTTCCTTCAATAACAGCGCTGAAAGTATCACCGCGAACATCGGTGCGGTAAAGCCCAGCACCGTTGCTTCGGCTAGCGGAAGAATGCGCACCACACCCAGCGTGAGGAACATCCCCGTCCCGCCGATCAGTGCCCGCCGGGCATGGACCCAAGGTCGCTTGGTTTTCAACCGGCCAATTTGACCGCGCGCTGCCAGCCATCCAAAGATCGCCAGCGCGGGCAGGGCCTGCCGCCAGAACAGTGTTTCGGGAAGGGCAATGTCTTGTTCGCCAGTCAGCTTGACCAGCAGCAGCATGACCGAAAACAGCACCGTGGCCAACAGGCGCAATGCCAGCGCGAGCATCGGACGATCATGCGTATTCATGCGAGGGCCTTAGGCCAAAGCCCCTTGCGATCAACCCCCTCGTTGCCCATCTGGCGAGCAATGGAAGACCTGTTCCCGCATCTCTGGCAATTTCACTTGGTCGCAGGCGCGGTGGCGCTTGCCATCGCGCTGGCGTCGGCCTGGGCCGAACGCCGCCGCCTGCGCCGCACCAATCTCGATGCGGTCGGCTTCATGCCTTGGACCGTAATCTACTTGACCACGTTTCTCGCTGCCATCGTCTTCCTCGGCCTCTCGGCAAGGGAATGGTTCGCGGTCTGAACGCCAAGCCTTACAAGCAAGCCTCAAGATACGCCTGATCGAACCCGAACTGCCGTGCCTTTTCCAGCGTATAGGGGCGCAGGCCCGATGGGCGGAATTCGCCGATGATCTTGCCGTCCTCGGTCTCGTCCAGATACTCGAACTTGAACAGATCCTGCGTCACGATCACATCGCCTTCCATCCCGATCACTTCCGTGATGCCCGTGGTGCGGCGCGAACCATCGCGCAGACGCTTGACCTGCACGATCAGATCGACCGATTCAGCAATCTGGCGGCTGATCGCTTCCTTCGGAATCTTGATGTCGCCCATCAGGATCATGTTTTCCATACGGCCAAGGCATTCGCGTGCCGAGTTGGCGTGGAGCGTACACATTGATCCATCGTGGCCGGTGTTCATTGCGGCCAGCAAATCGAAGCATTCCGCGCCACGAATTTCGCCAAGGATGATCCGGTCAGGGCGCATACGCAGCGCGTTCTTCACAAGATCGCCGATGGTGATGGCGCCTTGGCCTTCAAGGTTCGGCGGACGCGTTTCCAGCGGCAGCCAGTGCGGCTGCTGCAGGCGAAGTTCGGCGGCGTCTTCAATCGTCAGCACGCGCTCACCCGGGTCGATCATCTTCGACAGCGCGTTGAGCATGGTTGTCTTGCCCGACCCGGTACCGCCTGAGATGACGATGTTCATGCGGCAAGCCCCGGCGATCTTCAGCGCCGTTGCCATCTTGTCGCTCATCGATCCGAAATCGCGCAGCATATCAATCGTGATCGGCTTTTCGGAAAACTTACGAATCGAGATCGCGGTGCCACGCAGCGAAAGCGGTGGCACGATCACGTTGACGCGGCTACCGTCCTTGAGGCGGGCGTCAGCCAGCGGCGTGGTCTGGTCAACGCGGCGGCCAACCTGGTTCACGATGCGCTGGGCAATCTGGAACAGGTGGCTTTCATCGCGGAACCGGATCGGGGCGAGCACGAGCTTGCCCTTCTTTTCGATGTAGGTCTGCTCCGGCCCGTTGACCATGATGTCCGAGATGTCGGGATCGTTGAGCAGCTCTTCCAGCGGCCCGAAGCCCAGCAATTCGTCGATCAGCACCTTTTCCAGCGCAAACTGTTCACGCCGGTTCAGTGTGACCTTCAGTTCGGCCAGCACTTCAAGGATGATCGGGCGGAATTCTTCGGAAAGCTCGTCCTTGGTCAGCGTCGCCGCCGCCTCGGGATCGACGCGCTCCAGCAGACGCGGCAGCACCTGCTCCTTGATCTTGTGCACCGAAGCTTCAAAGCCCTCGGCCTGATAATTGCCTTCGTTCACGCCATTGGCACGGTCGGCCAGACGAGTCAGCGCATCGGCCTTCAACGCGGCACCACTTGCGGGCGCATCGTCGTTGTCCATCGCGGGCAGGGGGGGGAACTGGTCCCCTCCCATCGGCATTGGCACAGGCGTGGCAGAAGGCGATGCCGACTGGTCCCCGGTTTTCATCGGTCTTGCCACGCCGAACGAGGGCCTACCCCCCGTCGAAGTGCCTGAAAGTCCGGTCTTTCGCCCGAAAGCGCTCATCTGTTATAACCCCTGCGTGATCCTCTGCGCACATCGGCCCGAAAAGCCTTGGCGCATGGCGTCGCTTATGGTGATTATTCGGCAAACTTTGACATTTCGCTAATGCCTGTTTCAACCATCAAATGATTCAACCAAGTGGCCCGCATCGGCCAACTGCCTTGCAAAACATCGTTAGTGCAATCTTAACAGCCCAAGCGGTAGGTCTCGCATGATCAGAGATGAAGAGGGTTTCATGCAGGTTGCCAAAAACGCCTATTCCGCATCAGCGCAAGCCATCGCCCGACTTTCGGTGCTGGACAGCTTTTGGCAGCAGGCGCGCACGTCCTCCCCTTGGGGGCTGCAACGCTGGACCGCCTCGCTGCTGGCCATCCATCAACCGGAACGCATGATCCCGCTCGATTGCCCGTGGTGGAATGTTGTCGCCACGCGCGAAATTGACGCTTTTCTGGTCGCCCGGCCCGCTGCTCGCGTTTTCGAATACGGTTCGGGCGCCAGCACGGCTTGGCTCTCGCGCCGCGCACGCGAAGTCATCAGTTTGGAACACCACGCAGGCTGGCACGCCCGTCTTGGCGAACTCATCGCTGATCGTGCGAATGTCCGCCTGTGGCATCGTGATCTGACGACCTCTGCTTATGTTGACGCCATCGCCGAAGCAGGCGGTCAGTTCGATCTTATCGTCGTCGATGGGCGTGATCGCAACGCCTGCCTTGCCCGCGCCATGCCGTTCCTGAAACCCGATGGCGTCATCCTCTTCGATGATACCGGCCGTTCGCGCTATCGCAGCGCAATCCGCAATTGCGGGTTGAAAGAGACGCGCCACTTCGGTCGCTCCTATTGCGTTCCCTATCCGGATTTCAGCAGCATCCTTCATGCCTGAAGCGCAAGCCCCGGGCACTCCATTACCGTCCGGGGATAATCGCAAGCGCCGTCTGGCCCGCCGCATTGCCGGGTTCGCCCTTGTCGGAACATGCCTCGGCTTCATGGGGCACCGCGTTGCGCAGCTTGGCCCCGGTGTACTGCTTGAACAGGCCTCGTGGCCCTTGGCGGGCGCGATGGTGGCCGCGCCCTTGCTCTTCGCGCTGTCCAATCGCGCGCTGTCCTCGGCCTGGCACGCGCTGGCTGATCCTTCCGGCATGGTAGGCCCGGCCAAGATGCGCGCGATCTACGGTCGCGGCGTCCTTGCCAAGTATCTGCCCGGATCTGTGTTCCAATACGCCAGCCGCCAGATCGAAGGCGCTGCCGCCGGGTTGGACCATCGCGCTCTGGCAAAAAGCAGCCTCGCCGAAATTGCATTGCATTTGCCGTCCAGCCTTGGCGCGATGGGTCTTGCACTGGCGTTCGCGCGCTGGCCATTTTTGAGCATCTTTGCAGTTCCGGCCGTCGTCAGACTCGCGCGATCCTCGGCCACGCCACTTGTGCGCGCCGGGGCGCTGCAACTTTGCGGTTTCCTGTGTTTTGCTGGTGCTGCCGCTGTGATCGGCGCGGCCGTCCTGCCCGCAGGCGCGCCGCTTGGCTTGTTCGCCGGATTGTTCCTGCTGGCCTGGCTGGCGGGCTTTCTGGTGCCGATTGCGCCGGGCGGTCTGGGCGTCAGAGAAGCCGCAATGCTGCTGCTCGGCGGCCAGACATTCCCCGCCGCCAGTCTGCTCGCAGCGGTTCTTGCGCTGCGCATCGCGTCGATAGCGGGAGACCTGCTGTTCGGCGTGCTGGCACTCACCCGCGCGGGCGAACCAGACGCCTGACTTCAAAATAGCATGAAGTAGGGTTCTGCCGGAGCTGTTTCGGCGGGCGCTTTCAGGTTGCGACCCCAAATCAGGCGGCCGCCTTGCGCAGTTGGGGCAACCGTGTGCTCCCCGCGCGCCAGATTGAACACGGCACCCGGCTTGTGCATAACACCGTCAATCGTCACCGGCGCTTGCCCGTGGAGCGTATACGGCCCCGGCACACGCACCGCAATCTTGCGCTCCGCACTGTCAGCGGCCAGATCAAATCCGGCCACCCAGAACGGACCCCAAAAGCGGACGTAAGTGCTGCGCAGCATCTGCGTGTCGCGCGGCAGCAACGTTGGCACTGCTTCGCGCGTATTCAGCGCCTCTGCAAACATATAGTCATCGTCGACCACCAGCGGCACGACCTTCGTGTCCACGATGTCGCTCATCGCGGGGAAACCACCGCGCAGGTATTGATGGATGCCCCAGGGCGTCAAAAAGGCGTTGGCCTTCGGAAACTGGCCGATCATCGCGCAACTGTCGAAATAGGCCACCGGTCCGCCGAAGATCTGCTCAGCGGCAACCAGCAACTTGCGCTGCTTGTCGATGGTATTCTCAGGCTCGCGCATCAGGGTAAGGATGGCCCCGGCAAACAGCAGGACCGCCAGCAATGGCGCGCCAAAGCGCTTTGCCGCTGCCGGTATGATCGCCGTGAGCGAGACCGAAACCGGTGCCAGCAGGAACACGTGATAGTAGGGCGCCGTGTTGTGATAGAACCACAGCGTAGTCATCGGCAGCCACAGACCCAGCAAGGCAAGCTTTTCGGGCATCGGTCGCTTGCTGAACAGCAGCGCAATCGGCACGGCGAGTATCAGGATGGCCTGCAACGGTGAAAACACCGCCGCGCGCACGGTTGCCAGCCAGTATGGCGGCACACCGAACGAGAACATCTTTTCTGCAGACCGGCTAACCACGGTTCCGGCAGCACTCCCGGTATCGCCTGCAAGTCCCTGTGAATGCAGCAGATAGGCAATGCCGAACGCAGCCAGCGCCAGCACCGGTATAGCGCTGATCCGCAACGCAATTTCGCGCCGCAAACCCAGTTCGCTCCACCGCAACCACGCCAGCCCTGCAAAGGCCGGGGCATAGAGCACGGACTTGATCGTCAGCAATGTCGAAAGGCCGGTCAGCAGGCCAACCAGCATCAGCCAGCGCGCGGTGAGTGGTCTGCACGCCAGAATCCACAGCGAGCTTGTCAGCAGAGCAGCCGCAGGCGGATCAAACCGGAAGCTTGTGCCATGCTGAAATACATAGCTGGCTGAAAGATAGCCCAGCGCGCAAAGCCATGCGGTGTTGCGGTCGGCAAAGCGGCGGGCAAGTCCGATGATCGCGGCAAGCGTCACCAGTTCGCAGGCCAGCATGAACAGGCGGATCACAATGATGTGATCCACGCCCGTCCCTTCCAGCGAGGTCACCCACACGAATGCGCGGGTATAAAGCGTCTGCAACGGATCACGCAGGTTGCCCTGCGCCAGCAGCACCGTCTGGCTATAGTGCCAGAATTCGTCCCAGTTGATTGCGCGGTTCAGCACCAGCGGCAATTGCATGGCCAGCACCAGCAGCAACGCCCCCGGCGCTAGCCAGCGCGTCACCGCCTGCATCGCTCCGCTGCCGGTGGCGTTGGGCGTCACGTCTGCGGCGCTCATGCTGCTTCCCGGTCACCCACCAGAGCTTCGTCCAGCAGCGCCGGGGGCGTCGTGCCGCGCAGTGCGGCAACGTCCTGTTCCAACCGGCGAATATGGCCAAGCGCGGCTTCGAGCAGCTTGCGGTTCGCGCCGACCAGTTCGGCCAGCACGCCCATCAGCCCGGTCACGACGCCCAGCACCAGCAGCGACCCGCCCAGCACCAGCGATTGCACGTGGCCATCGCCATCTCCCATCGCCCACAGCACCATAAAGCGCAGCACCGGCAGCAGGCCGATGGTAGCCAGCGTCGCACCGATCAGCGCGAAGGTGCGCAGCGGATTGTAGGTCGCATAGGCGCGGCCCATCGTCATAAGCTGGCGCGCGATGAACTGCGGGATGGACTTGAACAGGCGGCTCGGGCGTTCGGTTGCATTGGTGCGGATCGGCACGCTGATGATCTTGAAGCGCTTGCGCCCCGCCTGAATCAGCATGTCGGTGGTATAGCTGAATTCGGTGGTGATGGTGATGCGTTGAGCGGCGGCGCGGCTGATTGCGCGGAAACCGCTGACCGCGTCGGTCACCTCGGTGCCCGAAAGGTTGCGCACCACGGCGCTGCCAAGCTGCTGCAAACGCTGCTTGAGGGGGCCGAAATGTTCGTTGCGGCCAACGCCGCGGTCGCCGATTACCAGATCCGCTTCGTTCGCCACGATGGGCGCCACCAGCTTGGCGATGTCCTCGCCCGCATACTGGCCATCGGCGTCGGTGTTGACGATAATGTCCGCGCCCGCTGCGAGCGCTGCATCAAGCCCGCTCTGGAATGCGGCGGCAAGGCCCCGGTTGCGGCGGTGACGCACCACGTGGTGTGCACCAAAGCGGCGGGCGACTTCGGCGGTGCCATCGGTGCTGCCATCGTCGATGATCAGAATTTCGATCTTGTCGATGCCGGGGATCACTCGTGGCAGAGCGACCAGCGTATCGGGCAGGCTATCTGCCTCGTTAAGGCAGGGAATCTGAATAATCAGCTTGGTCATGTGGCCCCGTTCCGTATGTCATCCGTAGGCGTAGCGCCTCATGGTTAACCCTCGGTAAAGGCCGCAAAGCGCTGGCAGCCGGGCGATTTGACGGCTAGGCGAAGTGGCGCATTGCTCAGGGGGCTTCTTGCAGGACAATCACAGATCAGGCCTGATTTTTGCGCTTGGCGGCTTCGCGCTGCTGTCGCTTGGCGATATCGTGGTCAAGGGCATGGCGGGGCTGTGGCCCGGCACGGCGATTGCGGCGCTGCGTTATGTTGTCGGCGCGGTGGGTCTGGGCGTGATCCTCTTCCTGCGCGAAGGGCGCGCTGGGTTCCGCTTTCCCCGCCTCCGCTGGCAGATGCTGCGCGGCGGCAGCGTGGCGGTTTCGGCAGTTACCGGTTTCACCGCGTTTCACCTTATGCCGTTGAGCGAGGCGACCGCGATTTCCTTTACAAGTCCGATGATTACTGCACTTTTGGCGAGCGTCCTGCTGGCCGAACCGCTGCGGCGCGAGACATTGATCGCAAGCCTTGTTGCCTTTGCCGGTGTGCTGCTCATCATGCGCCCCAACTTCGCGCTGCTTGGCCCGGTGGCGTTGCTCCCGGTGATCGCGGCGACGGGTATGGCGCTGCTGATTATCGCCAATCGCAAGGTGGCCGGTGAAGGCAGCATGCTGTCGATGCAGTTCAACGTTGCGGCTATTGGCGCGGTGGTGCTGCTCATCGCCGCAATTGCTGGGCATTTCAGCGGCTTGCCCCTGTTTACCGTGCCGCCGTTGCCGATGATAGTGCTGGTGAAAAGCGCAGGGATCGCCGTCAGCGCCAGCCTTGCGCATTCGTTGATCTACCTTGCAACAACGCGGGCGGGCGCTGCCGCGATTGCGCCGATGACTTATGTGCAGTTGCTGCTGGCGGGGTGCGCCGGGTGGGTCTTGTTTGGTGAGCGGCCGGATCTGGTTACCGTCATCGGCGCGCTGGTGATCGTGGGTGCAGGACTTTACCTGTGGCGCGCGGGGCGTCCCCAAAAATCGTCATAAAGCTTTATAAATCAGCACTTTGTGACGATTTTTGAGGGTAATCCTGAACGACACCTAGATGCACCTAGCGCGCACCTAAGCGTACCTAGAGCACGTCTAGCAGCGGTTGCAGATCGTTCAGCAGCACCGTGGGACGGTCTTTTTCAGGCAAGGAAGCATCGCTGCTCATGATGCCGGTCGCCAGGCCAATCGATATCGCGCCAACCGCATTTGCCATCCGCATTTCCAACGCTGGATCGTCTCCAACAACCACCATGTCCTTTGCGGCAGAGCGTGGCAGGCCAAGCACGTTCATCGCGGTGTCGAACGCAACCTTTGACGGCTTGCCAAGGATGCGCGGGCGCTTGCTTGTCATTGCGGTCAGCATCACGTTGATCGGAAAGCTCGCCCCGATCGCGCGGCCGTTTTCGGTGGCGAAGAAGGGGACATTGCTGGCGGTTACCAGCCGCGCGCCATTCCACAGCGAGTGGCAGCCGGCCTCCAAAGCAGTGAAATCAAACTCCCGGAACCACCCCGTGTAGACTGCCTCGACGCCTTCAGCCTCTTCCGACGGGCCGACGACGTCCAGCCCGGCGTCGATCAGCGGTGCGGCGCACCCGGCATTGCCGAGGACGCGAACCTTGCCGGTGCCGGTCTGGCTCAGCCATGCCGCAGCGGAGGAGGACGGGGTCAGCATCTGGCTATCCTCGACCGGAAAACCAGCGTTTCGCAATGAGTTGGCATAGGCGGCGGGTGGCTTTGCAGTGCCGTTGGTAAAGACGACATAGGGCGTGCCGTTGGCCTTCAGCGCTTCAAGCACGGCGATGGCGTGGGGCAGGGCGCGGTGGCCGCCGCTTTTGGAATCGCCCAGCGCGATGGTGCCGTCCATGTCGAAGATGAAGCCCGCCGCGCCGCGCATGCGGGCAGCCAATTCCGTATTCAGTTTCAAAGCGATGCTCCAGCATGGAGGGCAAGACGGAAGCCATCACGCTCGACCACAATGTCGCGTGCGTGGGGCTTTGCCGCGAGTTGACGCAGCAGCGAAAGGATTGGCGCAGCGTGCGGCGAGTAGGTGGCGCGCGAACGACCGGCAGCGAGCATGGCATCGACCTGTTCGCCCGGCATGACCGCGCGGAGGAGGAATTCCTCATCTGGCAGGTTGCTTCCGAACTGGCGGCGCAAGTCTGCAAGTGCAGGAAACATCGGTTCATTTTCCAATTCGCGTGAACGCGGGCGGTCCATGATCGTGGCCAGTACCGTGTGATCGACCGGCGAGGTGGGCTTGCCGAACTTGCCCATGCAATAGCGGATCACCTGATCCGAAACCTGCGCATAGCGCCGGTCCCCGATCACGTTGTACAGCGCCTGCGTCATGACCATCTGCGGGAACGGCGTGACCATGATGGGGTAGCCGAGATCGGCGCGGACCTGCCCGGTTTCAGCGATCACCGCGTCCATCCGGTCTGACAGGCCGAGTTCGTCCAACTGGCGCGCGATGGTGGTCATCACACCGCCTGCAATCTGGTGGCGCAGGAAGCTGGCATCAAAATTCTGCGGCATGCCCGGCGGAAGACCTTCTGCCAGCGCGACTCGCTGCCAATAGGTGGTGAGGCGTTTCAGGGCCGCCCGGTCTATGCCGACTTCAAAGCCTGCTTCTTCAAGGTTGGCGACCATGCGGTTGGCTTCGGGCAAGGATGAGCCATCACCGCCCGGTCCGACACCGACGTGGATGGCCGAAATGCCGAGTTTTGCGGCTTCCAGACTGGTCATCATGCCCAAGCCAACGGTGGTGTGGGAGTGAATTTCCAGCGGACGATTACCGATGGCGGCTTTCACCGCAGGGACCAGCGTGCGGGCGCGGTCTACGGAGAGGAGGCCCGCCGGGTCTTTGATGTAGAACAGGTCGATGTCCGGGCTTTGCCCGACGGCGCGGGCAAAATTGGCGTAGAACTGGTCGGTGTGAATATCCGAGAGCGTGAAGGTGAGCGCCGCCATGACTTCGCCATTGCCCTCCTGCTTCACCAGCTTGGCAGTCTCGATCACGGCGGGCACTTCGTGCATCGGATCGAGCAGGACGAAGCGGCCCACGCCGTTCAACTGCAGCGTGCGATAGACGAGGCGCATGAATTCCGGGTCCGCCTGCTGCCACGCAATGAAGCGCAGGCCGGTGGTGATGAATTGCAGCGGCGTGGTGGGCATGGCGGCGGCCATGCGGCGCAGACGCTCCCACGGATTGTTGCGGAAATAGCGGACTGCGACGGCCATGTGGCTGGACGACGTGAAGTCTACTGCGCGGAAACCACAGGCTTCCGTGAGTGCAGCGGCTTGCAGCATATGCGCAGTGTTGAGGCCGGTAGCGCCCCACAGGCTTTGGTTGCCATCGCGCATGGTGACGTCAACAAGACGTATCTCGGTCATTGGGCAAGTCCCGTAAGGAAGCCTGTATCGACGCCGCCCGCAATGAAGCGCGGGTCTGCAACGATGCGGCGATGGAGCGGGGCAGTGGTGGGCAGGCCTTCGATGTGCAGCGATTCCAGCGCTTTGCCGAGCCGTTCGACCGCCTCTTCGCGTGTGGCTGCATGGACGATGAGCTTACCCATCAGCGAATCGTAGAACGGCGGAACTTCGCCGTTCTGGCCAATGTGGGTATCGACACGCACGCCTGCGCCTGCGGGCCATGCAGCGCGGGTGGCGCGGCCCGGCGATGGGCGGAAATCGGCGTCAGGGTCTTCGGCATTGATGCGCACTTCGATGGCGTGGCCGGTGGGGCGGATCATCGCCTGCGTCAGCGTCAGTTCCTTGCCCATCGCGACGAGCAGTTGCTGTTCAACCAGATCTACGCCGGTGATCGCCTCGGTAACGGGGTGTTCCACCTGGATGCGGGCGTTCAACTCGAGAAAATAGAACGAGAAATCGGTCGCATCGACGAGGAATTCCGCCGTTCCTGCGCCGCGATAGCCCAGATGGCGGGCAAGGCGGACAGCGGCCTGTTCGATACCCTCACGCGCTTCAAGTGGCATCGCAGGTGCAGGCGCTTCCTCAACCAGTTTTTGGAAGCGGCGCTGGATCGAGCAATCGCGGGTGCCAAGGTGGATCGCATTGGTGCCGTCACCGAGCAACTGCACTTCGACGTGGCGACCCATCGCCACGAACCGTTCGACATAGACTGCAGCGTTGCCGAATGCGGCCTGCGCTTCGGCCTGCGCCATATCGAGCGCGGTATCGAGGTCTTCGGCGCGGTCCACCCGGCGCATGCCTTTCCCGCCGCCGCCGGAGACGGCCTTGAGCAGCAGGGGATAGCCGGTTTGCGCGGCACGGGTATGGACATCGGCGCGGGTGGCAGCTTCACCGCCCGGAAGGACGGGCAGGCCAGCTTCGACCGCAAGTGCGCGGGCGGCAAGCTTGTCGCCCATGCCTTCTAGCGTGGCGATGTCGGGACCGACGAAGCGGATGCCTTTGGCCTGCATGGCGCGGGCGAAAGTGGCGTTTTCCGACAGGAAGCCGTAGCCGGGGTGGACGGCATCGCAACCTGAACGGACGGCTGCGGCGACCACGTTTTCGACCGACAGATAGCTTTGCGAAGATGGGCCGGGGCCGACGATCTCTACCTGATCGGCAAGCTGTGCGGGCAGTGAGGCGACATCGGCAGCAGAGGCGCCGAGGACGGTTTCAATCCCCATAGCGCGCGCGGTGCGGATCACGCGGAGGGCAATTTCTCCGCGATTGGCGATGAACAGTTTGCGGATCATGTCAGCTAAGCCGCATCAGCGCTTGGCCCTTGGCGACCAGCGTGCCATCGGCAACAATCATTTCAGCAATCGTGCCGCTGCGCCCGGCGTGGACGGGATTCATCAGCTTCATCGTTTCAACAATGCCGATGACCGTTTCAGGGCCGACTTCATCGCCAACTTGCACAAATGGCGGCGCGCCGGGCTGGGGCGCGTGGTAAAACGTGCCTGGCAGAGGTGAGCAGATGGCCTGCGGATCGGCTTGCGCAACCGCGGCTTCGGCGGCGACTTCACCCGATGCGCCTGCCCATTGCCATTCCTGTGTCAGGCCGCCTTCGCCGCCTTCGGCTTTGGCAACTCTCAGACGGAATCGGCGGGTGGCGAGATCGAGTTCGCGATAGCCCGAGTTTTCGAGAAGCGCGGCGATTTCGGCAATATCTTCGTGAGTCAGTGGAAGGTCATCGGTCATGGGCTGATCAGTTCTTTGCGGCCAGCATTTCACGCGCGGCGGCAATCACCGCATCGGAAAAGGCCTCGTCGTTGAAGTGGGAATCGATGGCGTGGACAGGTACGTTTTCCGGCATGACCTGCGCCAGATATTCGGCGAAGGGACGCGGGACGGAAAGATCCTGCAAATGGCCCTGTGCGCTGTCATGGCTGGAAAAGCCGACCAATGGGGTGAAAACGCGGACCGGGCCTTTTGCCTCGCGCACATTGGCGGCGAGGTGATCGGCAAGGCGCTTCAGGTCTTCAACCGTGGTGCGCACGGCGGTGAGCTGCGGGTTGTGTTCATGATAGCGACGGCCGGGGAACTGGACTTCCGACACTTCGAGCGGGCCACCGATGATGAAATCGGCATTGCCCGGCGCGATGATCGTGGGGATGCCCTTGGCCAGTGCCGCCTTGCCGCGATCGGGGCCGGAATCCGCAAGTCCACCAAACAGGTGATCGAGAATTTCGGTCAGTGACAGGTCGAGCACCAGCGCCACGTCCTTGTCCTGCGCCAGCGCATCGAGCGTGGGGCCGCCGGCACCCGAGGAGTGGAACACCATGACTTCGCAGCCATCGGATTCAAGCGATTGGCGGATGCGCTTCACGCTGGCTTCGGTGGTGCCGAGCGTAGTGATCAGGACCAGCGGCTTGGCTGGGCCTTTATCGCGGTCATAGCCCTTGGCCATGCCAGCCACGGCATTGGCAGCGTTGCGGAAAACGTCGCGGCTGATGGTGTTGATGCCCGAAATATCGGTCACCGCGTTCATCATCGCGATGTCTTTCACGCCCATGTAGGGCTTGGTGAAGCCAGAGGCCATTGTGGAGACGATCAGCTTGGGCAGGCCGTAAGGGAAGCTTTGCATGAACGCACCGGCAAGCGCGGAACCCATTGAGCCTCCGACAGCGAGGATGCCGGATACGGGGGCCTTGGCGTCCCATGCGTGGGCGGCAGCGATGGCACCCCGAATCATAACGCCCTGACACTTTCCCTCGTGGCCCAGTGCGCGGACTTGTTCGATGGTCATGCCTGCTGCTTGCGCAACTGCTTCAGGTGCGATCTCTGCACCGCCGACAGTGCGGCGCACGCTGGAATCGAGATGGACGACATCCACTCCGGCGGCTTCGAGCGCCGCCCGCGTGAAGTGCGCTTCTTCTTCCTTGGTATCCTGCGTGCAAATGAACAGGACGCTTGGCCTGTTCTGAGATGGGGTGGTCATTCGTTGTTATCCTCTCCGTTCCCCATTGGTGCGACAGAGTGGTTGACATTGCACGGGGGTTTCGGGATTTTGCGTTCCACAAGGTGAAACGCCGATTTTGCCATAGGTCAACAGCCGGGAGAGATGAGGATGCTGGAACGGCGGGTGAAAACTGTCCGCGCGCTTGAGCGTGGGCTGGATGTGCTTATTGAAGTGCAGACCAGAAAAGCAGCAAGTTTGCATGAGTTGCATCAGGCAACAGGGCTGGCGAAGGCCACATTGCTGCGGATGCTGGTGACTTTGGGGCAGAAGGGGCTGGTCTGGCAAAGGCTGGCCGATGGGGCCTATCTGCCGCATGTGGACCGGGTGGAGCGAGCGCTGGTCACGTCTCCGGCCCACATCGCCGAGATCGCATCACCGCATATGAAGGCGCTGTCCACGCGGATCGCATGGCCATCGGTGCTGGCAGCGCCGCGACTCGATCATATGGAGATTCTGGAGACGAACAGCCCGCTGTTCAGACTGGATTCTGCGATTCTGGGTCCGGTGGGCGTCAAGCTGTCGTATATTCATACGGCGACGGGGCGGGCCTACCTGGCGGCATGCGGGGATGCGGAGCGAGATTCGATCATCGACCGGCTGCGCCCGGCCAACCCGCCTGAGGGGAGCGAGGCAGAACTGCGGCAGATGCTGCAGACGGTGCGCCAGCGCGGTTATGCCACGCGCGATCCGCTGCTGCCGTGGGCCGACCGTTCGAAACAGATGATCCTGCGCGATGGTCGGCGGTCTATGGCTGTGCCGATCATGGTGGCGGGATCGCCGATTGCCACGATCAACGTGACCTGGCCCGGACGGCGCGGCGCGGACGAGGCGGTGGTGCAGCGGCATCTTGACGCGCTGAAGGCTACGGCACGGGCAATCGGGGCGGCTTTGGAACAGAAGCCCAATTAAGTTTCATCTGGTGAAATCGGTTTGTCCTGCTGATTATCTCTTGGCCCTGAATCGGTGATGCTCTCCGGACAGGGAGAGAAAAATAATGCGCCAGTGGCTGATTTCTGCAGGATCAACCTCGCTTGACGGGCTGAAGCTCGTCGAGGCGGCAGAGCCAGCGCCCGGTGCAGGCGAAGTGGCGGTGCGGGTGCGGGCGTGTTCGCTGAACTTCCGTGACCAGATCATACCGTTGGGCCTCTATATGGGCGGTGTGGTGCAGCAGGACACTGTGCCGCTGTCTGACGGTGCCGGCGAGGTTGTGGCGGTGGGTGCGGGCGTTACCTCGCTGGCCGTGGGCGACCGGGTTGCGGGGATCTTCTTTCAGGACTGGATGGACGGGCTGCCCAATCCCGGAATGGGCGTGGCGCTGGGTGCGCCGCCTGCGCCGGGGATGCTGCAGGACATGGTCGTGCTGCCAGAGCATGGCGTGGTGAAGCTGGCGGAGACGCTCGACTTTACCGAGGCCGCGTGCCTGCCTTGCGCTGGCGTGACGGCTTGGAACGCGCTGATGGAGGGGCCTCGCCCGGTGAAGGCGGGGGATACCGTGCTGGTGCTGGGCACCGGCGGCGTTTCGCTGCTGGCTTTGCAGATTGCCAAGGCGGCGGGCGCAACGGTGATTGCGACGTCTTCGTCTGATGAAAAGCTGGAGCGCGTGAAGGCGCTGGGTGCCGATCATGTGATCAATTACCGCACCACGCCCGAATGGGGCGCTGAGGCGGCACGGATCGCTGGCGGGGGTGTGGATAAGGTTGTGGAAGTTGGCGGGGCGGGGACGCTCAAGCAGTCTATCGCCGCCGTTGGCTTTGCCGGAGAGATTGCGCTGATCGGCGTGTTGACGCGCGAGGGTGATACCAGCCCGCATGGGCTGATGTTCAAGGGCGCATCGATCCGGGGGATCTTCGTGGGGTCCAAGGGCATGGCGCAGCGGCTTAATGCCTTCATCGATGCGCATGGGATCAAGCCGGTGGTGGACCGCAGCTTTGCGATGGAGGGGCTGAAGGACGCCTTTGCCTATCAATCATCAGCGGGGCTGTTCGGGAAAGTGGCCATAACGCTTTAGGCGCGAAGTTTTGGTGTTGCCGCACGGCAGAGGCGGGGCGCGGAGAGGGTAAAATGAGGCAGATGCTTGGCTTTGGTCAGCCCTTTGGGGGCGTGATGCAGACCGCTTTCGTGGTGGAGGACGTGCGCGCTTCGATTGCGCATTTTCAGCGCGATTGCGCGGCGGGGCCGTTCTTCTTGCTCAACCATTTTCTGAGTGCTGAGCAGTTTTACCGGGGTGAGCTTTCCACTGCCGATGTGACCATTGCGATGGGCTTTGTCGGGCACATGCAGATCGAACTGATCCAGCCACTGGACGCCAATCCTTCGGTCTATCGCGAGACGATCGAGCAGCGCGGATACGGCTTCCACCACTTCGGGATTGCCTGTGCTGACGTGGACGCAGCGCTGCCGGACTATCTGGCGCGGGGATATTCGCTGGCTTTCAAGGCGGCCGTGCCGACCGGGGGCAGCGTGGCCTATCTTGAAGGTGGCGATGCAGCGGCTCCCGGCTTTCTGGAACTGATCCCCGCAACGCCCGGGATGGACGTGCATTTTACCGCGATGTGGCGCGCTTCGCAGGACTGGGATGGTTCGGACCCGGTGCGGCCATTCATTTGATCCGTTGCGCGCTGGTCCCGGTCGAGATGCGCGCCAATGCAAGAGAGGAGTGACAAGGCGACCTAGAACGAAGGCAATGTCGGCAACTGACCGGCGAGAAGGATTTTGGGAGAAAGCGATGTTGGGCAGGGCGGATAACAAGGCCGAAAAGGCGCGGGGCGGGGGTTACCAGATCTGGGTAACTGCGCTGCTGAGCCTCAATTTCGGCATCCTGTTCTTTGATCGCAACGCGCTCAACTTCCTGATGCCGTTCGTTCAACCGGACCTGCAACTGAGCAATACGCAAGTGGGCATGTTCAGCTCTGCATTATCGCTCACCTGGGCGCTTTCCGGGCTGGCGGTCGGGCGGATTTCTGACAAGCTGGGATCGCGCAAGCCGGTGATCGTGGTGGCCACGGTGGCGTTCTGCCTGTGCTCGTTCATATCGGGCGCTGCGTCATCGTTCCTGATGCTGCTGGGCGCGCGCCTGCTGATGGGGGCGGCTGAAGGTGGCGTGATGCCGGTCAGCCATTCGATGATCGTCGCCGAAGTTGCCCCTGAGCGGCGCGGGCTGGCGATGGGCGTAGCGCAGAACCTTGGGTCGAACCTGCTGGGATCGGGACTTGCGCCGCTGCTGCTGGTGCCGGTGGCTGTGGCGGTGGGTTGGCGCACGGGGTTCTACCTTGCTGCCTTGCCGGGCTTGGTAACGGCTGCGTTGATCTGGTTCACCCTGCGCGAACCGCCTGCGGAGGTGCATGATGAAGCCGCCCCGACGGTGACACTGCGTGAGGCGTTTCGCCACCGCAACGTGATCCTGTGCGCGATGATCTCGATATTGCTCGTGTCCTATCTGGTGGTTTGCTGGGCGTTTATGCCGCTGTTCCTGACCAAGGCGCGCGGGTTCGATCCTGAAACGATGGGCTGGCTGATGGCGACGCTGGGGATTTCGGCGGGGCTGGGCAGCTTTGTGGTTCCTGCCATCTCTGACGCCATCGGGCGGCGGCCGGTGATGATCTTCTTTTCGTTCCTCGGGGTGATCCTGCCGCTGGCGGGGCTGTATTATCAGGGTTCGACGCTGATGCTGGCGACGATTTTCTTCTTCGGGTGGGGGCTGAACGGCCTGTTCCCGATGTTCATGGCGACGATCCCGGCAGAATCTGTTGATCCACGCCTGACCGCCACACTGACCGGCGTTGTGATGGGGGCAGGCGAAGTTCTGGGCGGCGTGCTCGCGCCACTTTTCGCAGGCGCGATGGCCGACGTTTACGGCTTGGCCGCACCGCTGTGGCTGATGCTGGTCTGCGCGGTGCTGGCAGGAATTTGCACACTGGGACTGATTGAATCCGCACCGCGCGTCGTCGCGCGGCGCGCCGCTCCGGCATTTGCCTGAGCCTCACGAAAGCGGGAGAAGAACGATGACTGCGCTTCTCAAGTTCAACACGGGCGATGTGGCTCCGCAGGATCGCGCGCGGTATTGGAACGAGATTGCTGACCGCGTTTTCACCGGCACGTTCGTGAATGTGCCGGGTGAGGATTTTGCCGGGCGGATGCTGGCATGGCGGGTTGGCCAACTCGATATGATCCGCACCGATTCCACGCATTCCGGGGTGGGGCGTACGCCCTTGTCGCAGAATGAGGAGCGGCTGATCCTGCACCTGCAATGCCGGGGCACAAGTGAGCATGCGCAGAAGCGTGCGGAATGTGCGCTGCAGCCGGGTGACTTCGTGCTGGCCAGCCCGCACGAGCCGTACTCCATCAAGCTAAGCGGCCATGAAATGCTGGTGGTGGAGTTTCCGCGCGCACCGCTGGTTGAGCGCTTTCCGGGCGTGGACGATGCGCTGATGCAGCGCATGTGCGGATCGACGCCGGGCGGGCGGGTGTTCCACGATTTCCTGCTTTCGCTGTGGCAGCACGGTGAGCGGGCGGGTGAAGACCCCGAGTGGGAAACCGGCGTCAACGCGGTGTTCTATGACCTTGCCGCAATGGCCATGCGTGGAGCGCAGCGGCCGCAGGCGATGGGCGGCGACGACGATCTTCGGGCGCGGGTGACGGCGATGGTTGCCGCGCATCTTGAAGACCCTTCACTGCGCACGGCATCGATTGCCGATGCCTGCCGTATTTCCATGCGGACCGTGCAGAACGTGTTCGCCGCGATGGGTACGACGCCGACCACCTATGTGCTGGAACAGCGGCTGAAGCGCGCAGCCGACCGACTGGTCGCACGCCCGGATGCCAGCATCACCGAGATCGCGTTTGAACTGGGCTTCAACGACAGCGCCTATTTCACGCGGTGCTTCCGCCAGCAGTTTGGCGCAGCGCCGCGCGACTGGAGGCTGGGGCGCCGTACTATGTAGAGAAATCAGCGGCCTGCCGCGCAGCAATTGCGCGTCAGTCCTGATCGGCTTGCGCGCCAGTGCAAGCCACCGTTTCCGTCAGCACGTATCACGCTGGCGAGATCTTGGGAGCCACCTTTGCAGGAGGTTCCACCACCAGGACCAACAGGGAGAGAAAAGAATGAGAATAGCATCGGTATCCATTGCCGCAATGGCAGCGGCCATCGCCGCACCGGCACTTGCGCAGGAAAGTGCGCAAGCAGAGGCAAGCACGGGTGGCATCGCCCAGATCGTGGTCACAGCACAAAAGCGTGCAGAAAACGTGCAGGACGTGCCAATCGCGATTTCGGCGTTCAGTGCCGATGCATTGCAGGAACGCGCGGTTACGAGTGTTGCATCGCTTTCCAACATTTCGCCGAACGTCACGCTTGATGCCGGCACGCCATTTTCCGGTTCGTCGGCAGTGCTGTCGGCCTATATCCGCGGCATCGGCGCGAACGATTTTGCGTTCAACATCGATCCGGGCGTCGGCATTTACCTCGACGGCGTTTATCTGGCCCGTTCGGTTGGTGCGAACCAGGATCTGCCCGACGTAGAGCGCGTCGAAGTGCTGAAAGGTCCGCAGGGCACGCTGTTTGGCCGTAACACCATTGGTGGCGCAATTTCGATCGTCACGCACGATCCGGGCGATGAATTCCGCTTCAAGGGCGATGTCACGGTTGGGCGTTTTGGCCTGATCCAGACGCGCGGAACGGTTGATATTCCGCTGACCGAAGGTCTCAGCTCGTCGGTCAGCTTTGCCACCAAGAACCGCGATGGCTATGTCAAGCGTATCGCATTTCCTGGCTTCGAGAACACAGCTTCGACGGCGATCACACGCTACAAGGCTGCCGGGTACGGGAATATCGGTCTTGGCACTGAAGGCGGTGACAACAGCTTCAACCTGCGTTCGAAGTTGCGCTATGACAATGGTTCGAATTTCCGTGTGACGCTTTCGGGCGATTATTCGAAGATTGACCAGTCGCAGCTTGCCAACCGTCTGATCAAGACAACGCCAGCCGTGTTCGCCGGAACTTATAACTGCGCGATTGCCGGAGTGGTCGGTGATGCTGCCACTTGCGGGGGCGGCCCTCCTTCCTTTGCATACCTTGGTGGCATCGGCGGCCTTAACTCGATCTTCGACAACCCGACCGTGTTTGGCGTAAACGCGGACGCCGATCCAAGCAACAATCGCCTGCCTTATGACGATCGCTTCGTAACCAGCGACATCGACACAAGCTATGCCAACGGCAACAATTACTCCAAGCTCACGTCCTATGGCGGTTCGGGCACGATCGAGTTCGATCTGTCGGACACGATGACGCTGAAATCGATCACGGCCTATCGCGAGCTTCACTGGAATGTGGGCATGGATGTCGACGGTTCGCCGCTGAACTTCCTGCACACCAGCTTCACCATGAACCAGTGGCAGTTCAGCCAGGAACTGCAGCTCAACGGTTCGGCGATGGACAAGAAGCTGAACTATGTGTTGGGCGCTTACTTCTTCAAGGAAGCAGGCGATCTGCATGACTATGTGACGTTTGCGGAAGGCCTGCTGCAGGTTGACGGACCAAACGATCTTGCAACCAAGAACTATGCGTTCTTCGGCCAGATCGACTATCGCCCGGTCGAACAGTTCGGCATCACTGTTGGTGGCCGTTACACCAAGGAAAACAAGTCGTTCGAAGGCTTCCAGTCGGACGCAAACGGCCTGACGTACAAGATCCTCAATCAGGTCGGTGTGCCGCCATGTGCATCGATCAATCCGATTTCGGAAGCATGCCGGATGGCGGCAGAGTTTCCCAATCCGGGTCAGCCACTGCGTTACTACATCGCCGGAACGCAGAAGAAGGTGTTCACCAACTTCGCGCCGAAAGTGGGCCTTCAGTTCCACCCGAGCGAGGACGTGATGGCCTATGCCAGCTGGTCAAAGGGTTACAAGACCGGGGGCTGGACCACCCGCCTTTCGAACCCGTTGCCAACGGCACCGGATTTCGACGAGGAAAAGGCAACAACTTGGGAAGCTGGCATAAAGTCCACGCTGCTTGACCGCAGGCTGCAAATCAACGCTGCAGTATTCACCACAGCGTACAAGGGTATCCAGCTGAACTTCCAGCAGGGCACCTCGCCGACGGTCCAGAACGCGGGCGATGCGCGGATCAAGGGCTTTGAAGTCGAGGCGACGGTCGCTCCGGTTGATAGCTTCCTGATCACCGCCTCGGTTGGCTATACGGATGCCAAGTACACGAATGTTCTGGCAGGGGCGCAAGTTGCGGCCAATCCGTTCCAGGCCGGCGTTTTCCCGGGTGCAGACCTTCCCAAGACGCCAAAATGGAAGTTCAACATCAGCCCACGCTACGAAGTGAACTTGGGCGATGCCAGCATCGTCTTCCTGGCGGACTACACCCACAGCTCGTCGCTGTGGAACGACACCGAGCGGGCATTCCTGCTGCAGCGTCCGGCGACCGATCTGGTGAACGGAAGCGTAAGCTATCGTTCGGGCGGCAACTGGGATCTGACGGTTGGTGCGACCAATCTCACCGACGAGCGTTATCTGGTAACGGGCCAGGCACAGATCGCCGGTGGCCAGTTCTACGGCACCTACAGCCGTCCGCGTGAGTGGTACGCGCGGCTCGGGATCAACTTCTAATCCTGTAAATTCGGTCTCGGGCAGGGTGTTTTTGAAGCCCTGCCCGCAGGCTGGACCCTTTGGAGAGAGAAAATGGCTGAAGCGGCGCACAGTGAATTCTGGAAAGACCTGAAGCCGGTAGAAAAGGTGTTCCGTGAGGGCAGCCTGCCGGAAGTCTACTTGCCCAAGATTGCTGAGGGCGACGAACGCTACTGGGTGCCGATTTCGGAGACGGTGTTTTCCAAGCCGGTCTGGATCAGCCCATCGAAGAACATGTGGGCCGACGTGTTGATGAGCAAATCGGCGGGGCTGGTGAACCGCCATTACCATCCGCACCCGATCTGGGCTTACACGATCAGCGGCAAGTGGGCCTATCTTGAGCATGAGTGGACCGCGACCGCTGGCGACTTCGTTTATGAAACGCCGGGTGAGAGCCACACGCTGGTCTGTTACGAACATGAAGACCCGATGAAAGTGTTCTTCGTGGTTTCCGGCCCGCTGATGTGGCTGGACGAGGAAGGCAACACCACCGGCCATTACGACGTGTTCGATTACATCAAAGCCGCGCGCGAGCATTACGACAAGGTCGGTATCGGCGCTGACTATGTCGATACGCTGATCCGTTGAGAGGATAGCTAACATGACCGTGATGACCGCACCGCCATCGAACAAGGCCGCGATTGTCGACGTGCCATTTGCGCACAAGGAACTGGTGGCGCGGCTTAGCCCCGGCGGGCGCTATATTGATGCGCAGACCGATGTGGACAGTCCGTGGGTGCCGTTTGGGGATAATGCTGCGATCAAGCATCTGGCGTTCGATGTGCGGCAAAACCTGTATTCGAACATCCTGTGGGTCAAAAGCCCCGGCGTGATCGGTACGCATTTCCATCGCGGCACGATCACGATGGTCTGCCTTGAAGGCAGCGTGCGCTATCTGGAATATGATTGGGTAGCGACGCCGGGCGGACTGATCCTCGAAACGCCGGGTGAGAGCCATACGCTCGTCACCGACCATCCGCAGGGCTGCAAGCTGTTCGGGTGGATGCAGGGACCGATCGAGTTCTACGATTCAAACGCGGTGCTGGTGGATACAACCGACGTGTGGTGGTTCATCAACCACTACGAGACGCACTGCCGCGAGAACGGCCTTGCGATCAACCCCAAGCTCTATCTGTGAGGCAATTATGGGCACGATGAAAGCACCCCCTTCCGGGGCATACAAGATTGTTGACGTGCCGGAACTGTACGGAGACCTGATCCGCGCCAAGGGCGTGGAGGGCACCTATGTGGGATCGTCCGACGCCGAAAGCCCGTGGGTGCCGTTCGGCCCCAATGCCGCAATCCGGCATCTGGCATTCGACGTCCGCGAGAACATCTACGTCAACATCCTGTGGATCAAAGGGCCGGGCGTGATCGGCACGCACAAGCATGGCGGCAAAGTCTGGGCTGTCGGGCTGGAGGGGTCGTTCCGCTATCTCGAATACGATTGGGTATGCCGTGCGGGTGATTTCATCACCGAAACGCCGGGCACCGCACACACGCTGGTGACCGATGATCCGGGCGGCATGAAGGCGCTGTTCCACATGCAGGGGGCGAACGAGTTTTTCGACGAGCATGGCAACCATGTGGAAACGCTCGACGTGTGGTGGTTCATGAATCACTACGAAAGCTACTGCAAAGAGCATGGCATCGCGATCAACCCTGCGCTTTATCTGTAGGCGCACGGCGTGAGCGGGGAGAAGGTTCCGGTTCCGAAGCTCTCCGCCAAGCCGGAGGGCACCTATCTGCGCAACACCTGGTACGTTGCCGGATGGGCTGGCGATCTGGGTGAAGCACCGCAGCAACGGACTTTTCTGGAAGAACCCGTGGCGCTGTTCCGTGATGGGGATGGCGTGGCGCAGGCGGTAAGTGGGCGCTGCCCACACCGGTTTGCGCCGTTGGGGCACGGCAGCGTGGTTGAGGGTGCGCTGATGTGCCCCTACCACGGGCTGCGGTTCGATGGCGGTGGGCACTGCGTCCACAATCCGCATCCCGGGGGGCAACTCCCAGATGCACAGTTGCGGGTCTATCCGCTGGTTGAACGGCACGCGCTGTTATGGATATGGATGGGTGAGCCAGCCAAGGCCGACCCCGCGCTGATACCGGACTTTGCGTGGCTGTCCGACCCGAAGTGGGAAGCGGTGCGCGGGGCAACTGTGGCCGAGGGGCACTTCGAGCTTTACAGCGACAACATCCTTGACCTGAGCCACGCCAACTTCGTGCATCCAGCGCTGGTGGCGAGCGCCTTTACCGAAGGCGAGCGCAAGTTCTGGCAGGATGGCGAGAACGTCTATGCCGAATATGTGCGGCTGAACGATCTGCTTTCGGTGGGCATATCAGCAGTGATGGGCACCGAGGGTCGGCCGCAGGACTTTTACGGCATGGTCAAATGGCACGCGCCGGGCGTGCTCTATTTCGATTTCCGAGCAGGCGAACCGGGGACGCCGCATGAAGATTGCACGTTGCTGCCATCGCTCCACGCATTCACGCCCGAGACGCCGGATTCCACGCACTACTTCTGGGCAACAGCGCGGGATTACAAGCTGAGTGATGCCGAGTTTACAGCGGCAATGCGCGGGGCGCTGGAATTTGCGTTCGAGCAGGAGGACATGCCGATCATCCGCGACAGCCACCGGTTGATGCGTGGGGCCGACTTCTGGGAACTACGGCCGCTGATCCTTGGCGGCGATGGCGGCGGCGTGCGGGCAAGACGCATGCTGCAAAGGCTGATCGAACGGGAAAAGCAGTAGCGCACAGACTGAAATTACAACGATAAGAGGATGCTAATGGGAACGCTCGACAGGTTCGATATCAAGGGGCGCTCTGCGCTTGTGACGGGGGCAGCATCGGGCATTGGCCTTGCCTATGCCGAGGCGATGGCTGAGGCAGGCGCGGCAGTGACATTGGCCGACATCGACGCCGAAGGGGCCGAGCGCGAGGCCGCTCGACTGCGTGCCGAGGGCTACGAAGTGCGTGCCGACAAGATCGACGTGGCCGACTGGGATCAGGTGGTGGCAGCGTTTGACGCGCACGCCAAGGCCTATGGCGGGCTGGACATCTGCTTCGCCAATGCCGGCATTGATACCGGCGCGGGGTTCTGGAACCCGGCAGGGCACCGCAATCCCGATGGGCAGGTCGACACCTACGATCACAAACGCTGGGAACGCTCGATTCAGGTGAACCTCAATGGCGTGTTCCATACCGTGAGCAACGCGGTCCGGATCATGAAGCAGGACGGGCGTGCCAATGGCCGGACCGGTGGATCGATCATCACCACCGCATCGAATGCGGGGCTGGTGACAGAGCCGATCGTTGGCCTGCCTTATATGCCTGCAAAGGCAGGCGTGTTGCACATGGTGCGTGCGCTGGGGCTGGAATTGGCAGAGTTCGGCATTCGTATCAACGCGATTGCGCCGGGGCCGTTTGTGACCAACATCGGCGGGGGCTGGCTGAAAAAAGACCCGGTCGCGCGGGCGGCTTGGGATGCGATCGTGCCGTTGGGGCAAGTTGCCGAGACCGAACAACTCAAACCGTTGGCCCTGCTGCTGGCATCGGATGCATCGGATTACATGACCGGCAGCCACGTGGTGATCGATGGCGGCATGATGCTCGGCAAGTACAAGTAGGAGTATCAGCCATGCGCGCCGCCGTGATGCAGGGCCTGCACAAGCCGCTTGCCATCGAAACCATCGACGACCCGACGCCCGGCGAAGGCGATGTGGTGGTCAAGGTGGGCCGCTGCGGCATCTGCGGATCAGACCTGCACATGACCGAAGACGCCGCCTATGGCCAAACGGCAGGCTCAATCCTCGGGCATGAATTTGCGGGCGAAGTCGTCGCGCTGGGCAAGGGTGTGGAAGGCCTGCGCACTGGCGATCTCGTCTCGGTCATCCCGCTGAAAAGTTGCGGGCAATGCCACGCCTGCCGCACCGGCGCAGTGCAGTGGTGCGAGGCGTTCGGGCTGCAGGGTGGGGGATATGCCGAATATGCGCTGACCCGGCCGAACCAGTGCGTTCGCCTGCCCGCCAGCGCCAGCTTAGCCGATGGCGCGATTGTGGAGCCGCTGGCCGTTGCCCTGCATGGCGTGGCGTTGAGCGGCATGACCATCGGTGACAAGGTGCTGGTGCTGGGTGCTGGGCCGATTGGCCTTGCCGTGGCGTTCTGGGCGCGGCGGTTTGGTGCTGGGCGCGTGGTGGTGCAGGATCTGGCCGAATGGCAGCTTGAGCGTGCGATGCAGATGGGCGCGCATGACTTTGTGGTGGATGCTGCCGATCCGGTGGGCAGTGCCGAACGCGCTTTGGGCGGGAAGGCCGATGTCGTTTTCGAGTGCGTTGGTGTGCCCGGCCTGATCGCGCAGGGTGTGGAGCAGGTGCGCAATGGCGGCACCATCGTTTTGCTGGGCCTTTGCACGCGGCCCGACACGTTCAACAGCTTTGCTATGCTGTCGAAGCAGGTGAAGTTGGTAACGTCCGCCTTCTTCACGCGGCAGGAGTATGAGGCGGCACTCGATGCGCTGGATCGCGGCGCAGTGGAGCCGCGTTTGCTGGTAACCGACACCATTGCACTGGATGCGACGCCCGATGTGTTCGAAAGCCTGCGCCAACGTTCGCACCAGTGCAAGGTGTTGATCGATCCGTTTGGTTAGGTGGCAATGCCGATGGTTGTGGTGGCTGTATAACCTGCCGAAACCGATCCGGTCATTGTTGGCGTCATGACAGCAAGTTGCGCGCTGGTGGCATCGCTGAAGACGTTGTCCGAAGCGGTAGAGTTGTTGCCGTTGTTGTAGTTGCGCAAGCTTGAGGCGTAGTCGGTGGTTGCATAGACCGCCGCACAGGCTGCCGCCGGGATGGCGAACTGCGAGATCAGGCGCGCGAAATTGCCGTTTGTGGCGTTCGCAAGGCTTGAGAACACCTCGAAATGGATGTGCGGGTAACGGCCGTTGTAGCAGCCCGGCACGATGGTGGTGAAAGTCACTTGACCATTCGCGTCGGTCACCTGCACGCCACGCAGGTAGCTTTCGTTCGGCAAGTCATAGAGCGAATATGCGCCGTTCTTGTCGCAATGCCAAAGGTAGATGGCATAGCCCGCCAGTGGGGTGCAGCCGTTGTTCACATCAACCACCGTGATGGTGAACGTCATCGTCACGCCAGTGGCGGTTGCGGTCGAAGAGCCGACGAAACTTGAGCGGATATCGCTGCGCACTGCACCGGTGACAGTCAGCGCGTTTGATGTGACGCCCGAAGATGTGTTGGTTCCATCTGCCGGGTAGGGTCCGTTGGTTTCGCTTGATGGCGCAGTGCATGTGCCGGAGGTAGCTGTGGCGGTTGCTGTCGCCGTGGCAGTTGCTGTCGCTGTTGCTGTCGCAGTAGCGCTTGACGTCGATAGGGTGGTTGCCGTGGTGGACGCTGTACCATCGCTGCCGCCGCAACCGAATAGCAAGGCACTCCCCCCGGCCGAGCCGAACAACGCAAGCGCGCGGCGGCGGCCGACGCGCAGTTGCTCGATCCGGGCGAGATCGGCAGCAAGGCCTTCATGGGCGTGATCGTGAATGTGTTCAGATTGGTGCGCGTTCGCGCCTGTGAATTCAGTCGGCATTACTTGTCATTCCCTTCCCGTGGCGTCCCTGTTCAACGGACCGGGCGTGGAAATCCTTTGCGATGCTTGGTCGGAAGACAAAATTGATTGCATATCATGTTGATTTGCATTGGTTAAAACTTTCGCTTCGCACCATCTCGCGTTTGTGCAATCGATTGTTGTCAGCGTCAAAATGCTGTGGCATGAAGGAAGTGAGGCCAATCAAGCCGCAAAGGCAAAGCCGCCCGAAGGGAGAGTGCGCAGGTGACCGTAAGCAGCAGCACCGGTAGCGTCAGCGCCGCAGCGGGGGGCCATTTGCGACCGCACCTTCCGCTTTCGCGCATACTCGAAATGAATCTTGGCTTCCTTGGCCTGCAATTCAGCTTCGGCTTGCAGCAGGGCAACATGGGGCCAATCTACAGTTATCTGGGCGCGGATGAAGCGCAGTTGCCTATGCTGCAATTGGCCGGGCCGATCACGGGTCTGCTGGTGCAGCCAATCATCGGCGCGATGAGCGACCGGACGCTGAGCCGCTGGGGCCGTCGCACCCCCTATTTTCTGATTGGGGCGGTGCTGTGCTGCCTCGGCCTGTTCTTCATGCCGCTTTCCAGTTCGATCCTGATGGCGATGTCGCTGTTGTGGATACTGGATGCGGGCAACAACATCACGATGGAACCATACCGCGCCTATGTTTCGGACCGGCTCAACCCTGACCAGCGGCAGGCGGGCTTCCTTTCGCAGAGCGCGTTCACGGGCCTTGCCCAGATGCTGGCGTTTCTCACGCCGTCGCTGCTGGTCGGCTTTGGGATGAACCGCGATTGGGTGGACGATCACGGCATTCCCTACACAGTGCGCGTGGTCTTCATGATTGGTGCGGTGCTTTCGCTGGCCACGATTCTGTGGTCGGTGCTGCGCGTGCCTGAACTCCCTTTGACGGTGCAGGAGCGTGATCACATCGTCGCGCAGCCAAAGGGTGCGTGGGCAACGCTGAGGGAAATTGGCGATGCGATTGTGGATATGCCGGTGGCAATGCGGAAGCTTGGTCTGATGAGCCTGTTCCAGTGGGTGGGCATGTCGGGTTACTGGACATACGCAGTCTATTCGATGAGCCGCACGGTCTATGGCACGTCCGACGTCCAAACCGGTGCGTTCCGCGAGGCGGTGCTGACCAACGGCGAGGTTGCCGCGTTCTACAACGCAATCGCGTTTGTCACGGCCTTTGCGATGGTGCCGCTGGTGCGGCGCATCGGGCCGGGGCCTCTCCATGCGCTGTGCCTGTTTGCGGGCGGGGCAGGCATGTTTCTGCTGCCGGGCATTACCGACAAGGCGCTACTGTTCCTGCCTGCCGTGGGCATCGGCTTGGCGTGGGGAAGCATCATGGGCAACCCCTATGCTATCCTCAGCAATGCCATCCCACCGCAACGGACTGGCGTTTACATGGGGATCTTCAACATGATGATCGTCATTCCGATGTTGATTTTCGCAGTGGTGATGAGCCGCCTTGATCTCGGCTTCGTGTCGATCGGGTTCGATGCCTACAAGCTGGTGTTGGGCAATGACCCGCGCAACATGCTGATGTTCTGCGGCGTCTGCCTGATGCTGGCCGGGCTGTCGGTGCTGTGGGTGCGTGAAGGCCGTGTGAGCGCGATGGCGCAGGCGGTGGCAGCCTGATGCAGCCGATGATCGCTTTGCACGCTGCCGACGCTTCGCTGGTGTGGGAGCAGCGCGTGGGTGCGCCGCCGCTGTGGCGGCATTGTGGCGCGCGCGTGGCGACAGATGCGCTTTGGCTGCTGGCGGATCAGCGCACGGCAGCGTCCTATTCGATGGACGCCGATGTTCCGCTGGATATTGCTCCGACAAGCGGACTGGGCTGGTTCGGACCGGAAATGCTTCGGCTCCGCAATGCGGATGGATCTGCGCTGGTCGTAGCCTTTGGCTCTGCTGTAGTGACCGAAACCGCCGGAGAGGTTGGTTTCACGTTGCGTGATGATCTGGCCGGGGTTTCGCTGGAACTGACGTTCGAAGTGTCGGGCGCAGCATTCGTATGCCGTTCCGTTGTGCGCAATACTGGCATGGCCAGCTTCGATGTCGATTGGCTGGCGAGCGCTCTTCTGCCGATCCCGGCGAGTGCCCGCGAGATCGTTTCATGGCGTGGGCGGCACAACGCCGAACTGGTGGAATGCCGCGAAGCTATGCCGGAACAGGTGTGGTTGCGCGAAGGGCGGCGCGGCATGTCGGGGCATGGTGGGCCGGGCGGGCTTTATGTGCTGGATGAGGGCGCGACTTTTGATGCGGGCTCAGTGCGCGCGCTGCAACTGGCGTGGTCTGGCGACAGTCGCATCGTGGTTGAACGGGACGACGAGGGGTTCTGGCTGCTTTCGGCAGGTGCTGTGTTGCAGCCGGGCGAATTGCGGCTTGCGCCGGGTGAAAGCTGGCAGGCACCTGATGCCGTTCTTGCCATATCAACGGAGGGCCGCAATGGCGCGGCAGCGGCGTTTCACGATGCCGTGCGCGCCCGCCTGCGCTGGTCGGGTGGAGCGATGCGCCCGCGCCCGGTGCATCTCAATTCGTGGGAAGCCTGCTACTTCGATCATGACGAGGAGCGCATTGTGGCACTGGCCGAAGCGGCTGCGTCAGTGGGGGTTGAGCGGTTCATTCTTGATGATGGCTGGTTCAGGGGGCGCAACGACGACACGGCGGGCTTAGGCGACTGGACCACCGATCCTGCGAAGTACCCGCGCGGGTTGGGACCACTGGCGGAGCGGGTGAACGCGCTCGGCATGGAGTTCGGCCTGTGGGTAGAGCCGGAAATGATCAATCCCGACAGCGACCTCTACCGCGCGCACCCGGATTGGGCTTTGGCAAGCGATGGACGCGTGCGGCCGACGGCGCGCAACCAGCTTGTGCTGGACATGCGGCGGGCCGATGTGCGCGATTATCTGTTCGGCTGCCTTGATGCACTGCTGTGCGATCTGCCGATCACCTACCTAAAATGGGACCACAACCGCGATCTTGCCCCGGCCGGCGGTGCGGCACAGGTGCGTGGGACGTATGATCTGCTTGCGCGGATCAAGGCTGCGCATCCCGCCGTGGAAATTGAGGCCTGTGCCGGGGGCGGCGGGCGCAACGATGTGGGTATGGCCGACTTCTGCCACCGCTATTGGACCAGCGACAATATCGACGCGGTCAGTCGCATCGGCATCCAGCACGGGTTCCTGTCGTTCCTTCCGCCCGAAGTGATGGGATCGCACATCGGAGCCAGCCCCGCCCATGCAACGGGGCGGCGCCACAGCCTTGGCTTCCGTGCCGCGATGGCGATGACAGGTCACCTTGGTGTGGAGATGGACCCGCGCACGCTGAGCGATGCGGAACGGGCTGAGCTGGCCGACTGGATTGCCTTTCATAAGCAATGGCGCGGGTTGCTGCATCAGGGGCGCGTGTGGCTGGGCGAGGGCGCTGACGGGCTGGTCTGGCAGGCGCAGGGACGGGTAGATGAAATGCTGCTCTTCATCATCCGCAACGCCCCGCCGCAGGACCGCCGCCCCCAGCCGCTGCTGCTGCCCTTTGCCGGGCGTGACGGTGCGTGGGATGTGCAGTTGCTGCGCATTGCCGGGGGGCAGGGTGGCCATGCCGCGCACTCTGCGCCTCTGTTCGATGCGATGAAGGCTGCGCCGCAGGTCTTCGCCGCCGACTGGCTCTGCGCCAATGGCCTGCCGCTGCCGCCGGGCAAGGCCGAAACCGTTACCCTGTTCCACCTGCGCAAACGCGCCTGAATGCCGCGTCGGAAAGTTCCCAATGTCCAAGGTTTCAACTGAAGTTCAATCGATTGCTCCGTTCGGTGCGAGCCGTTGGGAGCCTCTTGCCTACGGCAATCTTCCGCGCATCCCATTGATCGGCAAGACCGATGTCGTGCGGCTGTTTGACGACCTTGATCTGTGGGATTGCTGGCCACTGGCGCATGAGGATGGCCGCACTGTTTCGCACATGGGGCGCAACTGGTGGTTTTTCCTCTCGGCCCCCGTCTTTGCCGATCCGGTGCAGCGTCATGGCCGCGCGCGCATCCGCCTTCTCTCGCGGGGAGATGATGGCTGGCGTGATCATGGCAATGCCTTTGCCGATGGATTCACGCCCGGCAGCCGGGAATGGGCAGGCTGCTGCGTGCTGATGGATGATGGCGAAACGGTGCAGCATTTCTTCACTGCCGCTGGCCGCTGGGGTGAGGCAAAGGAGACGTGCGAGCAACGCATGTTCCTGAGCTGGGGCAGACTTGGATCCGACGGTCCCGGCGATTGGCACGCGCCTGTCGAAATCTTTGCCGCAGACAATGTGCGCTACGTTCTGGACAAGCAGGACAAAGGCGCGCCCGGACTCATCAAGGGTTTCCGCGATCCAGCCTGGCTGCGCGATCCGGCTACTGGCAAGGCGCATCTGCTATTCACTGGCAGCGCGGCATGGTCTGACCATGCCTTCAACGGCAATATCGGCATTGCCACGTTTGAGCAGGGCGAATGGGTGCTGGGTGATCCGCTGATCGAGGCGGTGGGCATCAACAACGAACTGGAGCGCCCACACGTGATCGTGCGTAAGGGGCGCTATTATTTGTTCTGGTCCACCCAGACGCACACCTTCGCGCCCGATGCCGTGGCCGGGCCGAATGGACTGTATGGCGCGGTGGCAGACAGCCTCGCCGGGCCGTGGCGTGCTGTCAATTCCGGCGGTCTGGTGGCAGCCAACCCCGATGCCGAGCCGAAGCAATCGTACAGCTGGTGGGTTACCGGCGAGGGTGAGGTGTGGAGCTTTGTCGATTATTGGGGAATGGAGGGTCGCACGACCGCCAATCATCCCGAATTGCTGCGCAGCAATTTTGGCGGAACGCCCGCGCCGCGCTTCAACTTGGCATTCGACGGAGACCGCGTAACGGTGCGCTGAAGGTCAGGCGCTTTCGCGCAGGATCAGTTCAGGCTGCATCACGGTGGAGGGTGCATCCTCGCCGGCAAGGCGACGGCGCAGTGCATCCACCATCGCCCGCGCGCCAGCGGCAATGTCCTGCCGAACCGTCGTCAACTGCGGGACCATGCGTTGCGAAAGTGGCAGATCGTCAAACCCGGTAACGGCAACGCGATCAGGTACGGCAATGCCTCGCTCGTGCAGCAGCCGGATCGTGGTCATCGCGATGATGTCTGATGCGCAGACAATTCCGTCCACTTCCTCCCCCAGTTCAGCAAGATGGCCGGCGATCTGGCTGGCCATTTCATCGCTGGCAAGGTGTGTGGGAAAAGTGCGCAACGTTGCACCGGGGACGCCTGCGAGAGCCTGTTCGGCCCCTTCCAGTCGGTCGGCAATTTCGGGGCCTTTGGTGTCGCCAAAGAAAGCGAGCCGCTTGGCCCCGCGCGCAAGCAGACGCTCGGCTGCGAGCCTGCCGCCAGCGGCATTGTCAACGCCGACCGTGCATTGCACTTGTCCTTCGCGGTGACTGCCCCAGATCACCAGCGGTTTGTAGTATTGCGCAACACGCTCGATCACGTCGGTCTGGTTCGATTGACCGATCACCAGCGCACCATCGAGCATTCCGGAATCAACGATCCGGTCAAGCCATTCGTCATCACCGGGGATCACACGCGACAGCATAAGATCATGGCCGGATTCAGTTATTTCATCGGCGAGATAGCCGAACAATGTCATGAAGAACGGATCGGAAATGTGTTGCCGCCGCTCATGCCCCAAAGGGATTACCACACCAATCACCCCGGTCTGCTGGGTGCGCAATCTGCGGGCCATCTGATTGGGGCGGAAGCCGTGTTCCCGGGCGAGCGCTTGTATGCGCTCACGGGTTTCCTTGTTTACCAGAGACTTATCCGCAAGTGCGCGTGAAACGGTCCCCGCTGACACGCCAGCGATGCGGGCAAGCTCTGCGATATTCTTGATCTTGGCTGGTTTGGTGCCGTCGTTCATCTAAGCTGATAATCCTGCGCAGCGATTTCCGTGCGTGTTTTCCGTACCCCACGTCCCACCTTGGTTGATGCGTTGCAAGGTGCCGACCTGTCAACCTGATTGGCCGCAGGAGCTTGTGGCGCGGCGCCATCGCTGTTGCAGTTTGGACACGCTGAACAGAGCGACTGCAATCGATTGCCTTTTCTGTTGCAAACGATTGTTGTGGTGTTTATCCGGACATTGATTGATTCTTGCGGAACACGCAGGAACAACTTGGTGGGAGGATTTATGAAGCTGTCTCCATTCTACGCCTGTGCCTCGGCCGCAGCGCTGGCCAGCGCAATGATCGCAGTGCCGTCGTTCGCGCAGGACGCCGCGCAGGCAGATGCCGCAGAAGCCGTTCCCGAAGCGGTCGGACTTGACGCGATCGTGGTCACCGCATCGGGCCGCGACAAAACGCAACTCAACTCGGCTGTTTCGGTCAGCTCAATATCCGCAGACACGATCCTTGCCATTCGCCCCACATCGGAAGCCGAAGTGTTCCGTGCGATCCCCGGCATTCAGGTTGCCGGTACGTCAGGCCCGGGCGGCAACTCGAACATCGCCGTGCGCGGCCTTCCGGTCGCCACCGGCGGTTCGCCCTTCGTGCAGATCCAGGAAGACGGACTGCCGACGGTGCTGTTCGGTGACATCCAGTTCGGCAACAACGATTACTGGACCCGCTTCGATGCATCGGTTGCCAATGTTGAAGGCGTTCGCGGTGGTTCTGCTGGTACGTTCGCGTCGCAGGCTCCGGGCGCCGTCATCAACTACATCAGCCACACCGGCAAGCAGGAAGGCGGCTTCGTTTCGGTCAACCGTGGCATCGGCTATGACGAAACCCGCGCCGATTTCCGCTATGGCGGTCCGATCAACGACACGCTCTATTTCCACGTTGGCGGATTTGTGAAGAACGGCCGTGGCCCGCTCAAGGCGGACTACACCGTGTCGGATTCGTTCCAGATCAAGGGCAGCCTGACCAAGGAATTTGGCGAAGGCCGTGGCTACTTCCGCATGCTGGTTAAGGTGGCCGACACGCAGGAGCCGAACTACACCGGCGCGCCTGCTCTTGCGACGATCAACGGCAAGCAGGTTACTGACATCCGTGCCTATCCCGGCTTCGATGGTCGCGACAGTTCTAACTACTCGATCTACAATCAGGACTTCCTGATCTACAATCGCGACGGCAATCTTGAACGCACCAAGATGGACGGCATCACCACGCAGGCGCAGTCGTTCGGCGGACAGTTCCACTACGAATTCGACGGTGGTCTCTCGGTCGACAACAACATGCGTTACACCGACATGAGCGGTGCTTTCGCGTCGCCGTTCCTGAACACAGCGCGCACTTCAACGGTGCTGGGTTCCACCGTCAACGGCCGCACTGTTGCCGCGATCCGCTATGCCAGCGGTCCGAAAGCAGGGCAGCTGTTTACCGACGCCTACCTCGACAACAACGTCAACGTGCGCACCAACATCCGCGACATTGGCAGCTTTGCCAATGACCTGACGTTGGCGGGCAAGTTTGATGTTGCCACGGGCAAGCTGACCACCCGCGCCGGCCTGTTCTACATGAACCAGAAGATCGCGATGGACTGGCACGTCAACAAGTCGCTGCGCGAATTGAACGGCGACAATCCTTCGCAGCTTGATCTGTTCGACAGCGCCGGTAACAAGCTGACACAGGCCGGCACAGCGGGCTACAACAACAACTGGGGCGATTGCTGCGCACGCGACTATGACCTGTCGTATGCCAACACCGCGCCTTATGTTGCGCTCGATTTCGACCATGACCAGTTCGGGCTGGACGGTTCTGTTCGCTTCGAGCGGGTAAAGGCCAGCGGCTATGCCATTGGTGGTGGGTCGGAATTTCCGATCAACAGCAGCGGCGTGACCATTCCGGCAATCACGGCCAATGGCGTGCGTGAAAACCTGAACTACACCCGCAGCTATACCTCTTGGACGGTTGGTGCGCTGTTCAAGGCAACGCCGAACATCACGATCTTCGCCCGCACTTCGCGCGGTGGCCGCTTCAACAGTGACCGTCAGACGCTGGGTGGCAAGATCCGCAACGACGGCGCGCTTTGCACTTCGGGCGATATCGGCCGCAACGGTTGCACGGCTGATGGCGTCACGCCTTCGGTTGACTTCGTCACGCAGCATGAGCTTGGCGTGAAGGGGCGGGGCGACCTGCTCGGCGGTCGGTTCACGATGGAAATGACGCTGCTCAAAGGCAACTTCAAGCAGTCCACGTTCGAACTTTCGGCAACGCGCTGCCCCGGTGGGGCCGGTGGTTGCGTGATCGACGCCAAGTTCAAATCAACCGGCGCGGAGTTCTTTGCGACATATCGCAACGGCGGCTTCAGCTTCACCGGCAATGCCACCTATTCAAAAGCAAAGCGTCAATCGGCAGGGGCAACCACGTTCACCCGTTCGCCCAACCTGCCGGACCTGATCTACACCGCATCGGCAAACTACGACATCGGTGAGATTGCAACGCTTGGCCTTGCGATGACCGGCCAGACCAGCGCGATTGATGACGCTCTGTTCGAATATCCGGGCAAGGCGATCTTCAACCCTTCGCTGCGGGTCTATCCGGTTCAGAACCTTGAATTGGGTCTGCAGGTCTACAACGTGTTCGATACCTTCGACCTGCGCGGCAACGGCGGCATCGCCGATGCTTCGGTCACCCCAACGGTGATCGGCGGCGCGCCGGCGCTGGGCCGCACTGTTTCGGCTTCGGTTCGCTACAACTTCTGATGATGGTGGGAGGGGCCGTTCATTGGCCTACTCCCGTCACTTCGGGTCGCAAGATGAAGGGGCGGGGCGCAAATGCGCTTTGCCCCTTCATTTCAATATCGCCACAAGCGCGATAGGAAGAACTGACGCCAAAGAGAGGCACAACGCATGAGCAGTCCTGACCTGATGATCCGCTCCATAGCCGTTGTCGGTGGCGGCACGGCGGGCTGGATGACGGCGGCGGCCTTGGCCCAGGCGCTGAAGCATAATTGCAGCATAATGCTGATCGAATCTGACGAAATCGGAACTGTGGGCGTGGGCGAGGCGACCATACCGCCGATCCGCACGTTCAACGAAACCCTGCAGATCGATGAGCGCGAGTTTGTGCGCAAGACGCAAGGGTCGTTCAAGCTTGGCATCGAATTCGTCGACTGGGGCACGCTGGGCAACCGCTACTTCCATCCGTTCGGCCCGCATGGCCGCGCTTTCGATATCGTCAACCTGCACCACTACTGGCTGCGCGCGCGTGAAGCGGGTGAAACTGCGCCGCTGGATGAGCATTCGATGGCGTGGGCGCTGGCGAAGGAAAATCGCTTTGCGCCGCCGATGGCCGATCAGCGCAATGTGCTTTCGACGTTTGAATATGCCTATCATTTCGATGCCGGACTCTATGCGAAGTTCCTGCGCGAGTATTCCGAAGCGAAGGGCGTGACGCGGGTTGAGGGCAAGGTTGCCAGCGTGCAGCAAAATGCCGAAACTGGTTTCGTTACCGGGGTGACGCTGGAGGATGGGCGCGCGGTTGAGGCTGAGCTTTTCGTCGATTGCTCGGGTTTTCGCGGGCTGCTGATCGAAGGCGCGCTGAAGGCCGGATACGAGGACTGGACGCACTGGCTGCCCTGCGACCGGGCAATGGCGGTGCCGTGTGAAAATGCCGGTCCGCTGACGCCGTACACGCGATCCACCGCGCGCGAAGCGGGCTGGCAGTGGCGCATTCCGCTGCAGCACCGAACCGGCAATGGTTACGTGTTCTGCAGCCAGTTCCTTTCGGAGGAGGAAGCGGCGGAGAAGCTGCTGTCTCGGCTCGATGGCAAAGCGCTGGCCGATCCACGTCCGCTGCGTTTCGTTACCGGGCGACGCAAGACGTTCTGGGAAAAGAACGTGGTGGCGGTTGGGCTGTCCAGCGGCTTCATGGAACCACTTGAATCGACCTCCATCCATCTGATTCAGGCTGGTATTTCCAAACTTCTCGCACTGTTCCCCGATCGCACTTTCGATCCGCTGGTGATCGAGGAATACAATCGCATCGCGGGGAGCGAGTACGAACGCATCAGGGATTTCCTGATTCTGCACTACAAGCTGACTGATCGGAATGATTCCGAACTGTGGCGCTATTGCGCGAACATGGACATTCCCGACACGCTCAACACCAAGATCGAGCATTTCCGCCGCTACGGGAGGCTGGTGCAGCGCGATGCGGACCTGTTTGGGCCACCGTCTTGGCTGGCGGTGCATATCGGGCAAGGCAACATCCCCGAACGTACCGATCCGCTGGCGGACTATCGCGGCATTGATGGGCGCGAGTGGCTGGGCAAGTTGCGCGCCGCCATGAACCATGCGGCCACACAGCAGCCGACACATGAACAATTCATCGCGGCCAATTGCGCTGCGATATGAGCGACGCGCACGCTCTGCTGCAACGTGCGGTGGCGTTGCGCGATGTGCAGGACACGGCAGGGGCGCTTGAAGCCATTCTTGCGGCGGCCAAGCTGGCGCCAGATGACGCCAACGTCGCGCTAGGTGTCGCTCAGGTGTCGTTTGAGGCAGGTCAGCCCGCCGCCGATCTTTATGCCCGCGCAGCTGAACTTTCGCCCATGCGGATCGACCTTCAGCGCAGCCGGGCATCCGCGCTTGCGGCTGAGGGGCGGCAGGCGGAGGGTGAGGCACTGCTTGAACAGGTGCTGGGAGAAAACCCCGCATGGATTGATGGACACCGTTGCCTCTGCGGGATGCGCGCGACCGCCGGCGACCCTGACTTCGCACGCAGCTTTGCTGCAGCAATTGCGCGCGATCCGTCCAACTTTGGCCTGCGCATGGCGCGGTTCCATGTGCTTGCCACGGCGAAGGACTGGGATGCGGCGCGACACGTGATTGCCGATGCCGAAGCTGCGCTGGGTGAGCGGCAAGCTTCGCTGCTGGGCAAGCTGTTCATTGCCAGCGAGAGCGGTGAAGCGGCGAGTGATCCGGCTTTGTTCGATAAGGTCGAGCATGTGCAGGACGTCGGGCTGGACCTTGCGCGGGTGCGGCACTTTTTGCGGGGAGGTCAGATCGAGAGGGCGCGCGATGTTTGCGTGCGGCACATGGGCACACCGGCGATGCGGGCGTTCTGGCCCTATCTATCGCTCGCTTGGCGCCTGCTTGGCGATGCGCCGGCAGAGTGGCTCGACGGCGGGATGCGCGATGTGCGCAGCTTCGATCTGGATTTCACGGTAGCGGAACTCCACGAACTGGCTGGAACGCTCCGTCGGCTCCACACGATGCAGCAACCTTGGCACGAACAGTCGGTGCGAGGGGGCACGCAGACCGAGCGACCCTTGTTGCTGCGCATAGATCCAGTGATCGCCAACGCGCGGGCAAAGATCGAAACGGCGGTGCGGCTTTACATCGATGACCTGCCGGACGCGGACCCCTCACACCCATTGCTCGCCGCTCCACGCGGGCGTTTTCTGTTTGCGGGAAGCTGGTCGGTGCGGCTGCGCCCCGGCGGATTTCATTCCGTCCACACGCACCCGATGGGCTGGATCAGTTCTGCCCTGTACGTAGCCGTGCCGGACGCGGCCAAACTCGGCACGCCACCAGCGGGGCACTTGCAGTTCGGAGCACCGCCGCCGGAACTGGGCCTTGCGGTCAAACCCTACGGTGAGGTGGTGCCGAAACCGGGCAAGCTGGCTCTGTTCCCTTCCACCATGTGGCACGGCACCGTGCCGTTCGACGATGGCGAGCGCCTGACGATTGCCTTCGACGTGATCCCCAACATGAAAGCCTGAAATGCGACCGCGCTATCACTACGCCCCTGCGGCCAACTGGCTGAGCGATCCCAACGGCCTCGTCTGGCAGGATGGGGAATGGCACATGTTCTACCAGTACAACCCGTTCAGCGAGGAATGGGGCCACATGTCATGGGGCCACGCCGTCAGCCGCGATCTGGCGCAGTGGCAGGAATTGCCGGTGGCGCTGGCTGAGGAAGACAGCACGATGATCTTCTCCGGCTCTGCCGTGATCGACCATGCAGGCAGCGCGGGATTTGGCAAGGATGCGATGATCGCGGTCTACACCGGCGCGCGGACGGACCGCGCCCACCAGTTCCAATGCATCGCCGCCAGCACTGACCGTGGGCGGACCTTCACGAAGTTTGCGGGCAATCCTGTGCTGGACCGGCAGATGGCCGATTTCCGCGACCCCAGCGTATTCTGGCATGAGCCTTCGCGACAGTGGATCATGGTGGTGGTCCTTTCGGATGAGAACCGGGCGCTGGTTTATGGTTCAACTGACTTGCGGGCCTGGCACGAACTGTCGGAAATCGCGCGTAACGGCGCACCAGGGCACTTGTGGGAGTGTCCGTTCCTCATCGAACTGCCGGTTGAGGGATCGGGCGAGACGCGCTGGCTGTTCAAGGTGGACGTGCTTTCCGGCGCGCCGGGATCGGGAGCGCTCTACCGGGTTGGCCAGTTTGACGGTGTGCGCTTTGTGGCCGAAACAGATTGGCAAATCGCCGATCATGGCGATGAATTCTACGCCGCGATTGGCTGGACCGATCCGCGTGACACCAGGGATCGACCGACGTGGATCGGGTGGATGGGCAACCATGCGGTGCAAAAGCATCTGCCGCTGCAAGGCTGGCGAGGGGCGATGAGCCTGCCGCGAAGGCTTTCGCTCCGGCGTGATGGTGAAACGCTCAAGCTGGTGCAGACGGTAGAACCATCGTGCCGCACGCTGTTCGGGCCGGCGGAGCCCCTGTCGCTTGGCGATGGGCGGTTACCGCTGGGAGCAGCAGCCCTGCTTGAAGCACCTGCGCGGGGAAACTGGCAGTTCACACTTGCAGACGATGCTGGGCGCACGCTGCAATGTGCGCTTACCACTGGCCTGTTGCGCGTCACCCGCCGTGATCCGGTGACACCGCAACTGGACCATGCTGCGATCATGACGGTGTCCGACGATGCGCCGGTCGAAATCTGGCTCGACAGCGGGAGCATCGAGGTGCTGGCGGGCAAGGGCGCAGAATGCCTGACGTTGCAGCATCGCCTTGCCGGAGAGGCATTCAGCCTGAGCGGCAAAGGCGCGCTGACGGTGCGCTATCCTTTGACGAGTGCCTGACGCCCAAGTTCGATTGCGCCGGTGATCCCGGCATCATCGCCAAGGCCGGGTGTCACGATGTAGTTTTCCAGCCCTTCGTCCAGACGCGGATGGCTGACATAGCCATTCAGCCGTGCTGCCGTCTCGCAGCGCACCGCTTCCACCAGCCCCGGTGCCTTCATGACGCCACCGCCGAAGATCAACCGGTCGGGCATGTGCAGCAGCACCAAAGTGCTGGCCAGATGCGCGATGTAGCTGGCGATCAGGCCGGTTTCGTCAGGGCCCAGTTGGTCAAGGCTCTTGCCCCAGCGGCGTTCGATGGCCGGGCCGCAGGCAAGACCTTCAAGGCAATCGCCGTGGAACGGACAGATGCCGCCGAACGGATCACGCAAAGGATCGCGCGGGGGTACGACGTGGCCGCTTTCGAAGTGCGATATGCCCATCAACGAGCGGCCATCGCGCACGACGCCCGTGCCGATCCCGGTGCCGATGGTGGTATAGGCCAGTGTCCGGCAGCCTTGCCCTGCACCCGCCATCCATTCACCAATCGCCGCGCCGTTCACATCGGTATCCACCATGATCGGCGCACCAAACCGGCCCAGCGCATCATGGAACCGTGCGCCCGACCAGCCCGGCTTGGGCGTGGTGGTAAAGGTGCCATAGGCGGGTGAGGCGGGATCAATGTCGATCGGCCCAAAGCTGGCCACGCCGAACGCCGTGATGGGGCCATGCTCGGCGCTGGCTTGCGCGAAAAACGCCTGCATGGCTGGCCATGTTTCGGCGGGCGTATTGGTGGGCATGCGCGTGCGGGCAAGTATCTCACCTTCCGGCGTGGCGAGTGCGAGAACGAACTTCGTGCCGCCCGCTTCCACCGCACCGATCAAACCTTGCGCGCTCATTTTGCAGCATCCTTTGCGTGTTCACGTACCAGCATCATTGCTGCAGCCGCCGCTACCATCATCAACGCAGCGACGAGCATGGTCCAGCGCGGCTCTCCGGGGAAGAAGCTGCGCATGATCCCGCCCATCAGCGTGGCGACGACAAGCTGGGGTATGACAATGAAGAAATTGAAGATTCCGATGTAGATGCCGAATTTGCGCGGCGGCAGCACGCGGGTGAGGATGACGTATGGCATCGACAGGACCGAGGCCCACGCAACCCCCATACCCACCATCGGCAGCAGCAACATCACAGGGTCACGCAGCAGCAGCAGGCCGATGAAACCGGCCGCCCCGCTCAACAGGCCTATAGCATGCGTAGCGGCATTGCCGATGCGCCGTGCAAGGGCTGGCAGGAGGAACGCTGCAATGATCGCAACGCCGTTGTAGAACGCAAACATCACACCGACCCAGTCAGCGCCTTCGTTGTAGGCCGCGCTGGCAGTCCCGATTGCGCCAAAGGCCTGCGCGGTGACGACTGGCGTGGTGTAGATCCACACGATGAAAAACCCGATCCATGTGAAGAACTGCGCAAAGGCAAGCTGCTTCATCTGCACCGGCATCTGCGCGAGATCTGAGACGATGTGGGCCAGCGCGCCCTTGGCAGAGGTAGCGCGAACGCCGATCTGGATTGCACCAAAGATGGCCAGTCCGCCGCCCAGAACATAAAGCTGTCTGTCCAGTTCGAGCACAGCCACCAGTGCGAGAAGTGTTCCACCTGCAACGATCCACAGCGGCCCGGAGCGCGGATGGACGAGCGGTTCATGCTGCGCAATATCCTGGTCTGCGGTCGTACCTTCAAATGCCGCCATTTCATTCGGCGCATATTCGCGCACGCGCAGAACGGTCCATCCCACCGTAAGCACGATGGCCGCCGCGCCAAGGTAGAAGCTGTAGCGCACCGAGGGCGGGATCACACCGTCTGGCGCTGTATTGGCAATACCCAGCGCGTTGAACAGGGCAGGCGCGATGCTGCCCAGCACCGCACCTGCGCCGATGAACGCGGTTTGGATTGCGAAGGCCTGCGCGCGCTGATCATCGGGCGTCATGTCTCCGGCAAAGGCACGGAAAGGCTCCATCGCGACGTTTAGCGAGGCATCAAGCATCCACAGAAACGCGGCGGCAAAAAGCAGCAGCCCTGCGTTGGGAAGTCCGATCAGTGCGAGTGCAGTCAGCAGCGCCCCGGCCAGAAAATATGGACGTCTGCGGCCAAAACGCCCCCATGTGCGGTCCGAGTAATACCCGATCAATGGCTGCACCAAAAGTCCGGTTACCGGGCCTGCGATCCACAGGAAGGCCAGATCATCGACCGGGCTGCCAAGCGACTGGAAGATGCGGCTGACATTGGCGGCCTGCAGCGCAAAGGCTAGCTGGATGCCGAAATACCCGAAGCTGATGTTCCACAGGCCCCAGAAGCCCTGCCGGGGTTTGGGCGTGGCGACGACGCCGGACTGTGTGGACATTTCTACTCCCCGATCACGGCGCTGCGGCTCGTTGGTGACCGTCTGATGCGGCGCGCCCTGCGGCTTCACACGCAGGGACGTCGCAGAATGCGGACTATGCTGCAATCGATGCGCATACGAATACCAAAAACGAACGCCAAAGAATCACCCGCCGCTGCTCGCGCGGACCACAAGACGGGCAGGCAGGATGCGCGGGTTGGGTGCCCGGCCTTCCACTTGCGCCAGCACGCTTTCCACCAGCGCTTCTCCGGCAAGCCGGATGTCCTGCATCAGCGTGGTCAGCGGCGGCGATGTAAAGGCGGCGGCGGGAATATCGTCAAAGCCGACAACGGAAATATCGTTGGGCACATGAAGTCCAGCCTCGGCCAAGGCCCGCATCGCGCCGATGGCGATAAGGTCACTGGCGGCGAACACCGCGTCGAACGCCGCTCCGCGTGCCAGCAGTGTACGCGCAGCTTTATAGCCGATCTCTTCATCGGAAACGGCATCGACGATCAGATTGCGGTCCGGTTCCAGCCCGGCTGTGGTGATCGCTTTGGCAAGACCTGCGTAACGCTGCTCAAACTCCGGGTAGTGCGAATCCGCCTGGCCCAGAAAGGCGATTTTCCGCCGTCCACGCGCCAGCAGATGCTCCCCCGCCATGCGCCCCGCGCCGAAATTGTCGGAGCCGACAGTTGCGCCAATCGTGCCTTCATCAACCGAACCCCATCGTACGAAGTGCGTGCCCGACCGCAAAAGCTGGCGCAGACGCGGCTCATAAGCGGTGTAATCGCCATAGCCAAGCAGGATCAGGCCATCAGCGCGGTGGCTATCCTGATAGCGCTTGTGCCAATCGTCATCCAGTTTCTGGAATGAAATCAACAGGTCCAAACCGCGATTGGCGCAATGGCGGGTAATCGAGCCGAGCATGGCGAGAAAGAACGGGTTGATGTTCGATTCATCGGGCGTCGGGTCTTCGAAAAACAGCAGTGCAAGCGTGTTTGAACGCTGAGAGCGCAACGACGATGCGTTCTTGTCGACCGTGTAGTTGAGCTGACGAGCAATCGCCTCGATTTTCTGACGGGTGGCCATGCTGACAGATTTGCTGCCGCGCAGCGCGCGGCTGACCGTCGGCTGCGAAACCCCTGCAAGATAGGCAATGTCAAAGCTGGTTGGCTTGTTCGAAGGCCGACGCCCCATATCCCCGTCTCTCCCGCCGCCCGGTGTGGTCCCGAAGCTGGCTTGCGCCGAGTGTATGCGTGAAGTTCGGCGCATGCAATCAGGAGTCTGCCGGCGCACGTGATCAGTGCGAAAGTGCGGATATGGCGGAGTTTTCTGCTAGTCGGCGTCGTTGCAAGAAAGCTTCATCTGAAACCATTTAATGCATAGTATACGTATGCCATATTCGTCATCGCCCATCCCTCCCGTAAAACCGGATTCGAACGGAAGGCCGGTTTATCGGCTCCGTGGTTCGCATCACGATACGTCGATCAGGTTTCGAGGCCGGAAATGTCCGGCTTGGGGGAGTGAGATTCAACATGGCTTTTCGCACATTCACCGCAGTTGCGGGCGCTTCGCTTGCAGCATTGACCGTGGCCCTCGCCGCCAATCCGGCAATTGCACAAGACAGCAGTGCAGAACCGCAGGCCGCACCAGAAGCTGACGAGCCGGCCATCGTCGTCACCGGCTTTCGCGCATCGCTGGCCACAGCGGTCAACACCAAGAAAACCTCGTCGGTGATCGTGGAATCGGTTTCGGCTGAAGACATCGGCCGCTTGCCCGATGCCTCAATCGGTGAATCCATCGCCCGCCTGCCGGGCCTGACCACCCAGCGCCTGTTCGGCCGCGCCAGTTCCATCGCCATTCGCGGATCGAGCGCGGACCTGTCTTCCACCACGCTCAACGGTCGCCCGCAAACGTCGACAGGCGAACAGCGCAATGTCGAATTTGACCAGTTCCCTTCAGAAATCGTCAGCCGCGTGGATGTGTACAAGGCACCGCAGGCCAACCTCGTGCATCAGGGCCTTGTCGGCACGGTCGACATCAAGACGATCCGCCCGCTGGAATTCGGCAAGGGACTGGTCTCGTTCGGCGGGCGCGGGACATACACTGATCTTGGCAAGGTCAATGCTGACAGCAACGAGTTCGGCTATCGCGCCACAGGCACTTACGTTGGCCAGTTCATGGAAGACCGCCTCGGCGTGGCGCTGTCTGCAGCCTATACCGACGAGCCGTATCAGGCGCAGGAGTTCGAGGCCTGGGGCTATGCCGATGCGCCGAATGGCACCAAGGTCATCGGCGGCATGAAGCCATTTGGCGTTTCCACCCAGCTCCAGCGGCTTGGCATTCAGGGCACCGTCCAGTTCAAGCCGGTCGACGAACTGATGCTGACGGTTGATGGCTTCTACGGCAAGTTTACCGACAAGCAGATCAAGCGCGGGGTCGAGTTTCCGCTGGCATTCAGCCCGGCGCAACTGTCCACGGCGGGCATTGAGACCAGCGGCAATCTGATCACGCAGGGCACTTTCTCGGGCGTCGAAGCGGTGGTCAACAACCACGGGTATGAGCGCAAGTCTGACATCTTTTCGGGCGGCTTCAACGCAGCCTGGACGGGTGACGATGGCTGGTCGGCGTCGTTCGATTTCGGCTATTCAAAGACCGACCGCAACGAGCTGACGCTGGAAACCAACGCCGGAACAGGTCCGGGTGCGGGCGTTGGTGCCAACGATACGCTGACTTTCGTGAGCGGCCCTACCGGCACGAAATTCACCGGCAACACGCTGGATTACGGCAACTACAACACGATTGTGCTGACCGATCCGCTGGGCTGGGGCGCAGGCGCGCCGCTTGGTTCGCAGGAAGGCTACTACAACGATCGCATCATCGACGATGAGATCAAGAGCTTCCAGATCGAAGTGGGCAAGGAACTGGAGAGCGGTTTCCTGTCAAAGCTGAGCGTCGGGACGGCCTATGTTGACCGTACCAAGGGCAAGACGCCGGTTGAATCGTTCCTGAACCTTGTCGGTGGTGCAAAGTCTCTCACGGTGCCGGAAAAGTATCGGACTGGTGCAACCGATCTGGGCTTCATCGGCGTCGGCCCGATCATCGGCTACGATCCGTTCGCGATGCTGGCGGACGGCGTCTACGTGCTCACGCCGAACACCAGCAAAGACGTTCCGGCCAAGGCCTATTCGGTGACCGAACGGGTCATGTCGATCTACCTCAAGGGCGATCTCAAAGCCGCTTTCGGTGCGGTAGAGATGGACGGCAACATCGGCCTGCTGGCGCAGAACACAGAACAGAAATCACGCGGGTTTCAGAACCTTGCCTCGGCCAGTCTGGTGCCGGTGACGCGTGGGGCGCGGTATTGGGATTTCCTGCCCAGCATGAACCTGAACTTCCGTCTGCCGGGCGACTGGGTGGTGCGCGTTGCCGCTGCCCGCGAAATTCAGCGTCCTCGCTTCGAGGACATGAAGGTCAGCCTTGATTACAGCTACAACGTCAACAGCGGCGTCATCACCGGCAATGGCGGCAACCCGCAGCTCGAACCCTATCGCGCTTGGGCGGCTGACCTGAACATCGAGAAGTACTTCGGCAGCAAGGGCTATGTCGGGGTGCAGATGTTCTACAAGAAGCTCGACAACTACATCTACCGCGATGTCGTGCCGTTCGATTACAGTGGCCTTCCCGTAGTCGCGCCCGTGCCGATCGCCAATTTCGTGGGCACGATCACCACGGCCGTAAATGGCAGCGGCGGCGAGCTCTATGGCGTCGAACTGGCAGGCACCCTGCCGTTTGACGTGATCACGCCTGCGCTTGAAGGCTTTGGCTTCACCGGCGGCCTTGGCTACACTAAAACCTCGATCAAGCCGGGGCCGAATGCCCAGTCGATGGACCTGCCGGACTATTCACGTTGGGTTGGTTCGGGCACGCTGTTCTTCGAAAAGGGTGGGTTCAATGCGCGCGCTTCTGCCCGCTATCGCTCGTCCTTCCAGGGCATCTTCGTCGGCTTCGGTGGAGAACGTGAACTGCGCCGCGCGCTGAAGGAAACCGTCGTCGATGCGCAGATCGGCTATGACTTCCAGGCGAGCAGTCCGCTCAACGGTCTGTCACTGTTCCTGCAGGGCCAGAACCTGACCGACGAACCGTTCGTCTCGGTCGATAACGGTGCGCCGTTGCAGATCCGCAACTATCAGACCTATGGCCGCCGTTTCATGGCCGGGTTCAACTACAAGTTCTGAATGTTCCCTCGGAGGGGGCGGCCTCATCCCGCTCCCTCCACCCTGCTTGCGCGGTATTGCAACGCAATGCAGTGTAAGGTGCGCTCTGACCGTGGAAGGGTTCCAGCCCGTGCGTAAATTTGTTGCCGCATCTCTGCTGGCGTTTTGCGCAGCCCATCCGGCGCTGGCCGATGTTCCGCTCGCCGAAGTCCGGGCGCGTCCAGCGGCGGGAGAGACGATCTACTTCCTCCTCCCCGACCGTTTCGAGAATGGCGATACGACGAATGACACGGGCGGGCTGAAAGGGGATCGGTACAGGACCGGGTTAGATCCTACTGCCAAGGGGTTCTACCACGGCGGTGATCTGAAGGGCCTTCTATCCCGTCTCGACTATCTGCAAGGGCTTGGCGCAACCGCAATCTGGGTGGCACCGGTATTCAAGAACAAGCCTGTCCAAGGCCTGCCGGGGCAGGAAAGCGCCGGGTATCACGGATACTGGGTCACAGACTTCACCCGCGTCGATCCGCATTTCGGGACCAATGCCGAATTCAAGACTCTGGTCGATGCGGCCCACGCGCGCGGCATGAAGGTCTATATGGACATCATCGCCAACCACACGGCGGATGTGATCCAGTACAAGAGCGGCCAGTACACCTACCGCGACCGCGCAAACTGGCCCTATTCGCGCAAGGGTGGCCTTGATGGCCCGGCGATCAATCCCGGTTTCGCAGGCGACGAGGATTCCAGCGAGGCGAACTTTGCCCGGCTGACTGATCCGGCCGCCGCCTATGAACCGTTCGTCCCCGAGGCTGAGCGCAACGCCAAGACGCCCGCGTGGCTCAACGATCCGCTGCTGTATCACAACCGGGGAGACACCACTTTCCGGGGTGAAAACAGCCGGTTCGGCGACTTTGCAGGGCTGGATGACCTTTTCACCGAACACCCACGCGTTCGCAGCGGGATGATCGAGATTTATGCCGACTGGATCAACCGGTTCGGCATAGACGGCTACCGCATCGACACCGCCAAGCATGTCGATCCCGGCTTCTGGCAGGCCTTCATTCCGGCTATGCAAGCCACAGCCAAACAGTCGGGTATCCCAAACTTCGCGATCTTTGGCGAGGTGGCGCACGATGGCCCCGACCCGGGCACCATCGCGCGATATACCCGGCGCGACGGCTATCCGGCGGTGCTGGACTTCGCATTCCAGGGAGCGGTGCGGGCAGTTGTGGCGCAAGGGAAGGGCACTGAAGTTCTTGCCGATACCTTCGATGGCGACGTCCTTTACGAGGGCGGTGAACCAGCCGCGCTTGCCATGCCGACGTTCCTTGGCAATCACGACATGGGCCGCTTTGCTATGCTGGTGCGCAAGGACCGGCCCGGAATATCCGACGCCGAAGTGCTCGCGCGGGTGAGCCTCGCCCACGCCATGCTGCTGACCTTACGAGGATCGCCGGTGATCTATTCGGGCGACGAGCAGGGCTTTACCGGTGACGGCAACGATCAGGATGCGCGTGAGGATATGTTCCCGAGCCGCACCGCCAGCTACAACGACAACGCGCTTTTGGGCACCAATGCGACAACCGCTGCGAGCAACTTCGATACCGCGCATCCGCTCTATCGCCTGATCTCCACGCTGGCCAAGCTGCGCCGGGATCATCCTGCCATCGCGCGCGGGCGGCAGGTTACGCGGACGTATTCAGAGGTACCGGGGTTGTTTTCCGTATCCCGTTTTGACCCTGTCAGCGGTAGGGAATACCTGATTGCCTTCAACACTTCTGAACAGCACCTAACTGCACCTAGCGTGCTCCAAGCGACCGCAACAAGCCTTGAAAGCCTTTATGGACAATGCCCTGCGCACGTAACAGCACCCGGTTCGGTCATGCTTGAAATTCCCGCTTTCGGCAGCGTGGTCTGCCGTGTCACTCCCTCCCCGGAAACCCCCGTTCGATGAAATTGACCGACGCGCTCCAAACCGATCCCGAAACACAAAACGCTGTGCCGTGGTGGCGCGGTGCGGCGATTTATCAAATCTACCCACGCAGCTTCTGCGATTCCAACGGCGATGGCATCGGCGATCTTCCGGGCATCACCTCGCGGCTCGAACACGTCGCGCGGCTTGGCGTCGATGCGATCTGGGTATCGCCCTTCTTCACCTCACCGATGCGTGATTTTGGCTACGACGTGGCGGACTATTGCGGCGTCGATCCGATCTTCGGTACGCTGGAAGATTTCGACGCGATGGTCGCCCGGGCGCATGAGTTGGGGCTGAAGGTCACCATCGATCAAGTCTATGCGCACACATCGGATTTGCACGCATGGTTTCAGGAAAGCAGGCAGGACCGCACCAATGCCAAGGCGGACTGGTATGTCTGGGCCGATCCGAAGCCCGATGGTTCGCCGCCATCAAACTGGCAGTCGGTGTTCGGCGGGCCAGCGTGGACGTGGGATGCGCGGCGGCGGCAGTATTATCTGCACAACTTCCTTTCCAGCCAGCCGCAGGTGAACGCACACAATCCGGAAGTTCAGGAAGCGCTGCTGGGCGTGATGCGCTTCTGGCTGGACCGGGGTGTGGACGGGTTCCGGCTGGATGCGCTGAACTTCCTGATGCACGATCCGACGATACGCGACAATCCGCCCGCGCCCGACGATGGGCGCCGCAAGACGCGGCCGTTTGATTTTCAACTCAAGATCTACAACCAGTCACACCCCGACATCATCGGGTTCATCCAGCGGGTGCGCGCGCTGTGCGATGAATACGGTGCGGTGTTTACCGTGGCGGAGGTTGGCGGCGATCTGGCCGAGACGGAGATGAAGGCGTTCACGGCTGGCGAGCAGCACCTGAACAGCGCCTATGGCTTTGATTTCCTTTATGCGGACAAGCTCACGCCGAAGTTCGTTGAGCAAGCGGTGGCCAAGTGGCCTGATGAGCCGGGGATTGGCTGGCCTAGCTGGGCTTTCGAAAACCACGATGCGCCGCGCGCAATTTCGCGCTGGTGCGAGCCTGAGCATCGCGAGGCGTTCGGACGCCTGAAGGCGATGCTGTTTGCATCGCTCCGGGGTAATATCATCGTCTATCAGGGCGAGGAACTGGGCCTAACGCAAGTGGATATCCCTTTCGAGCAGTTGCAAGACCCGGAGGCTATTGCCAACTGGCCGCTGACACTTTCGCGCGATGGTGCGCGCACACCGATGCCGTGGATGGTGCAATCGGGCGAGGGGGGCTTCACCGTGGGCGTGCCGTGGCTGCCTGTGGGTGAGGACAACCTTGGCCGAGCGGTTGACCGGCAGGAAGCCGACGCGGATTCGCTGCTGAACCTGACCACCGCCCTGTTGCGTATGCGGCGCGAGCATCCCGCTTTGCGCCTTGGCACCTTCGAAGTGCTTCATGCAGACGAATGCCTACTTGCCATCCGGCGCGTTTCCGGTCAGCAATCGATTGCAGGATTGTTCAACCTGTCCTCCGTCCCGGTAGCATCGCCACAAGGTCTGGTGCGGGACGGCAAGCAACTTGCGTCGGTCAACGGCGCGAACGGGGAGCAGCTTCCGCCATTTGGCGCGCTGCTGATCGAAGAGAGGATCTGATGCGGTACAATGTGGCTTGTGCAGCGCCGCTGGCGCTGACCCTTTCGTGCGCCTTCGTGAGGCCCGCTTTTGCCGAAACGGTAACGGCAGCGTCGCCCGATGGCTCGATTGTCCTGTCGGTCACGACCGACACTGACGGACACCCGCTCTATAGCGTGACGCGCAAGGGCAAGTTGCTCATCGGATCGTCGATGCTGGGCTTCATCACCAGCGATGGTCCGACCATGCAGCGCGGGCAGAAGATTGTGGGCAGCGAGACCGCATCTGGCAAGGAAACGTGGGAGCAGCCGTGGGGTGAGCGGCGGTTCGTGACGGACAACCACAACGAGTTGCTCGTGCGGTTTGAACAGTCCGCGGATTGGGGCAGCCGCCGCATGAACGTGCGGTTCCGCCTGTTCAACGACGGCGTGGGCTTCCGTTATGAAATGCCGGAACAGCCCGCGATGAAGGTGATGAAGATTGCCGACGAACTGACCGAGTTCAACGTGGGCCAGAATGGCACCGCATGGTGGATTCCGGGCGGCGAATGGAACCGTTATGAGCAGGTCTATCAGCAGACGGCGATTGATGGCGTTTCGACTGCGCATACCCCGATTACGATGAAGCTGGAGGATGGCACGCACCTGTCGTTCCATGAGGCTGCATTGGTTGATTATTCCGCGATGTGGTTCAAGCGCCAGACCGGCACATCGTTCCGCGCAACCCTTTCGCCTTCTGGCAGTGGCCCGAAAGTGACGCGTGCGCTGCCGTTCAACACGCCGTGGCGCACGGTGCGGATTGCTGATGGCGCGAAAGGCATTGTCGAGAACGATCTTGAATTGAACCTCAACGAGCCGAACAAGATCGGTGATGTTTCTTACTTCAAGCCGATGAAATATATCGGCATCTGGTGGGGCATGATCCGGGGCGATTGGTCATGGGCCGAAGGTCCAAACCACGGTGCAACCACCGCACGAACCAAGCAGTACATCGATTTCGCAGCAAAGCATGGCTTCGGCGGGGTGCTGGTCGAAGGTTGGGACAAGGGCTGGAACGGCACGTGGTTCGGCAGTGGCAAGGACTTCAGCTATACGCAGGCAACCCCCGACTTCGATCTGGAAGCTGTGACGCGATATGGCGCAAAGAAGGGCGTCATGCTGATCGGCCATCACGAAACCGGCGGCAACATCGCGAATTACGAAGCCCAGCTTGAAGATGCGATGAAGCTGTATGACCGGCTCGGCGTACGCGCGGTGAAGACTGGCTATGTGGCTGACGCGGGCGGCATTCTGGCCCCCGGTGACACACCCGGCGCGTATCGGATGGAATTCCACGACGGCCAGCGCGCGGTTCAGCACCATCTGAAAGTCGTGCAGACGGCGGCGAAGTATCGCATCGCAATTAACGCCCATGAACCGGTGAAGGACACGGGGCTGCGCCGCACCTATCCCAACTGGATCGACCGTGAAGGCGCGCGCGGCATGGAATACAACGCGTGGGGCCAGTTCGCCAATGGGCCGGACCATGAGCCGACGCTGGTCTATACGCGGATGCTGTCCGGCCCGATGGACTACACGCCGGGTATCCTGAGCCTTGAAGGCGCGAACAAGGTGCCGCTGGCATCCACGCTTTCCAAGCAGCTCGGCCTCTATCTGGCGCTCTATTCCCCGATCCAGATGGCGGCTGATTTTGTCGAGAGCCTTGAGGCGCACCCGAAGGAACTGGCCTTTATCAAGCAAGTCCCGGCAGACTGGTCGGAAAGCCACCTCATTGCGGGTGAGGTGGGCGACTACGCAATTTTCGCGCGCAAGGATCGCAACAGCGAAGACTGGTATGTTGGCGGGGTCAACGACGCGACGGCGCGTGACGTTGCACTGGCGCTTGATTTCCTCGACGCAGGCAAGACGTACACTGCCACAATCTGGAAGGATGGCGAGGGTGCCACATATGCAACTGATGCCCGCCACCGCATCGCGTACGCCACGCTGAAAGTCAGGAAAGGTGATGTATTCCCGGCATGGTTGGCCCCCGGCGGCGGCCTTGCTGTGCGGTTGCAGCCTGCAAAGTAAGCCGGAAATGGATTGACGGGATTGCGGTCGGCGATGGTGCAATGCACAACCATCACCGGCCGTAACGCCGCGCATAGCTATCCTGCATACTTATGCGTGCTGAACGGTGTTCCTTTAGGGTCTAGGGCGGTGCCGCAAGGTGATCGTAAGCCGTCCATCTACGGCCCGCAACACCAACGGGAGAATTGCGTCGATGATCGAAACCAGCTGCTCGGCCTTGCTGCTGTTCGGCGCGACCGGGGATCTTTCCCGCCGCATGCTGTTGCCTTCGCTGTACGCGTTACATGAAGATGAGCTGATTTCCCCCGATCTGCGTATCGTCGGCACCGCCCGGTCCGAACACAACGATGACGAATTCCGGGAATTTGCGCGCAATGCCCTTGCCGAGTTCCTGCCTGAAGACCGCAAGGACGAAGCCAAACTGGCAAGCTTCCTTGATCGGCTTGAATATCAGACGCTGGACGCGTCAAACGTGGATGGCTTTGGCGATCTGGCGAAGAAGCTGGGCGATACGTCGTGCGGCCTCTCGATCTTCCTGTCCACCGCGCCGTTCCTGTTTGAACCCACCATCGAAGGGCTGAAGCGCGCCGGTCTTGCCCACACCAACGTGCGGATCGGGCTTGAAAAGCCGCTGGGCAACGATCTTGCCTCGTCCACCCGCATCAACGATGCAGTGGCTGCAGCCTTTGCCGAGGAACAGATTTTCCGCATCGACCATTACCTTGGCAAGGAGACGGTCCAGAACCTTATGGCCCTGCGCTTTGCCAACATGATGTTCGAACCGCTGTGGAATGCGGGCGGGATCGATCACGTGCAGATTACGGTGAGCGAAACTGTGGGCCTTGAAGGGCGCAAGGGGTTTTACGACGATACCGGCGCGATGCGTGACATGGTGCAGAACCACATGCTGCAATTGCTGGCGCTGACGGCGATGGAGCCGCCCGCGAACCTTGATGCCACGTCGATCCGTGACGAAAAGGTCAAGGTGCTGCGTGCGCTTCGTCCTGCGAAGGCCGAGGAAATGGTGCGCGGACAGTATCGCACTGGCGCGGTCAAAGGCACATCCGTTACCGGCTATCAGGAAGATCTGGGCGAGGCTTCGGACACCGAGACGTTCGTTGCGATCAAGGCGCATGTCGACAACTGGCGCTGGACCGGGGTGCCGTTCTATCTGCGCACCGGCAAGCGGCTGAGCGAGCGGCGCAGCGAAATCGTCGTCGAGTTCAAGCAGGTGCCGCATAATGTGTTTTCCGAGCGTGGCGGGCGTTTGCGCGCCAACCGCCTCGTCATCCGGCTCCAGCCTGAGGAATACGTGCGGTTGCAGGTTATGGCCAAGGAGCCGGGGCTGGACCGTGGCGGGATCGTGCTGCGCGAAGTGAACCTCGACCTTTCGCTGACCACCGCATTTGCCAAGGCGCGCCGCCGGATCGCCTATGAACGTCTGCTGCTTGACCTGATCGAGGGGGAGCAGACGCTGTTCGTGCGGCGTGACGAGGTGGAAGCGCAGTGGAAATGGGTCGATGCGATCCGCAAGGTCTGGGCCGATACCGGCATGGAAGCCAAGCCCTATGCCGCTGGCAGCTGGGGACCGAATGCCGGCATCGCGCTGACCGAGCGCGATGGAAGGAGCTGGAATGACTGAACCTGTGCCAGTTGCGGTTGAATGGGCTGAGCCGGGCGATGCGGCGGCGGTGGCGGATCATATCGCCCGCGTCGTTGCCGCGCCGGGGCATAAGCGGATTGCCTTTACCGGCGGTTCCACGCCGATCAAGGTGCTGGCGCTGCTGAAGGATCGCCCGCTGGACTGGGCGAGCGTGACCATTGCGCTGACCGATGATCGCCGCGTTCCTGACGATCATGCTGCCAGCAATTTCGGCAAGATTCATGGGGCGCTGGGATCATCGGGCGCGGCGTTTGAACGGCTTGAGGAAGGCGCAGACGTTGCGCCTTTCGATCTGGTCTGGCTGGGTATGGGGGAGGATGGGCACGTTGCATCACTGTTCCCCGAAATGACGGCGCACGTCCGCCCCGGTCCGACGGTGATTGCAACCACGCCGATCCCGCTGCCGCCCGAAGCGCCGTTTGACCGGCTGACGCTCAACGCAAAGGCGCTCAAGGCGACGAAGGAGATCATCCTCGTTGTCACAGGCACTTCGAAGAAGGCGCTGATCGAGCGCGCGATTAACGGGGACGACCGTTACCCGGTTACCGATTTCCTGCGCGGATATGGCCCGCCCGTCACTATTTACTGGAGCGAATGATGCCGCTGAACCCCACTGTCGAGCGCGTCACCCAACGCATCATCGAGCGTTCGCGCAACACGCGCGCCGCCTATATCGATCTGATCGAGCGATCGCGCGCGCAGGGGTTGAACCGGCCGCAGTTGTCTTGCGGAAACCTTGCGCATGGCTTTGCCGCATCGGGTGATGACAAGGCGCTGATCAAATCGGGCAGGGCGATGAATATTGGCATCGTCACCGCTTATAACGACATGCTTTCGGCGCATCAGCCCTATGGCCGCTACCCCGAGCAGATCAAGATTTTCGCGCGTGAAGTGGGCGCGACGGCCCAGGTGGCGGGCGGCGTTCCGGCGATGTGCGACGGCGTGACGCAAGGGCAGGATTCGATGGAACTGTCGCTGTTCAGCCGCGACAACATTGCGATGGCCGCCGTTGTGGGCCTCAGCCATGCGATGTTCGAAGGCGCGCTGTTGCTGGGCATTTGTGACAAGATCGTGCCGGGGCTGCTGATCGGATCACTGCGCTTCGGTCACCTGCCGACGATCCTTGTGCCTGCAGGCCCGATGCCTAGCGGGCTGCCTAACAAGGAAAAGGTCCGCATTCGCCAGCTTTACGCCGAGGGCAAGATTGGGCGGGACGAACTGCTGGAAAGCGAGAGCGCCAGCTATCATTCGGCGGGCACCTGCACGTTCTATGGCACGGCCAATTCCAACCAGATGATGATGGAAATGATGGGCCTGCACATGCCCGGCTCCAGCTTCGTCCAGCCCGGACAGAAGCTGCGGCAGGAACTGACGCGCGCGGCGACGCACCGGGTGGCGCAGATCGGATGGGACGGGGATGACTACCGCCCGCTCGGTCGCTGCGTCGACGAGAAAGCCATCGTCAATGCCATTGTCGGCCTGCTGGCGACGGGTGGATCGACCAATCATGTGATCCACCTGCCCGCCATTGCGCGCGCTGCCGGTATCCAGATCGACTGGGACGATATGGATGACCTGAGCCGCGTCGTGCCGCTGGTCGCCAGCGTCTATCCCAACGGGGCAGGCGATGTGAACGCCTTCGCGGCGGCGGGCGGCATGCCCTATGTGATCCGCGAACTGATCGGTGCAGGGTTGGCCCATGCCGATATCATGACGGTCTACGGCAAGTCTTTGGACGAAGGCGCGCAGGAGCCGGTGATGGACGGCGATGCGTTGGCGTGGGAGCCTGCGCCGGAAGTCTCGGCCGATGAAGCACTGCTGCGCCCGGTTGCCGCGCCGTTTCAGCCCGAAGGCGGTTTCCGCTTGCTTCGCGGCAATCTGGGGCGTGGGACGATCAAGGTCAGCGCCGTGGATCCATCGCGGTGGACGATCGAGGCACCGTGCCGGGTGTTTGAAGACCAGAACTCGGTACTGGCCGCATTCAAGGCGGGCGAGTTGGAGAAGGACGTCGTCGTTGTTGTCCGGTTCCAGGGTCCGGCGGCGAATGGCATGCCAGAACTGCACAAGCTGACCCCGCCGCTTGGCGTGCTGCAGGATCGCGGATTCAAGGTGGCGCTGGTGACCGATGGCCGCATGTCGGGCGCTTCGGGCAAGGTTCCGGCCGCCATCCACGTCTCGCCGGAAGCCAAGCTTGGCGGCGCGCTGGCCAAGTTGCGCGATGGCGATGTGGTGAGGGTTTGCGCCACGACCGGGGAACTGACCGCGCTGGTGGCTGAAGCAGAATGGAACAGCCGCACCGATTCTGTTGCGCCCCCTGCCGCCATTGGCGTAGGGCGCGAAATCTTCGCACTGATGCGGGACCATTCGGACCCGGCGGAGCGGGGTGGTTCGGCAATGCTGGCGGCGGCAGGTCTCTGATCCGCTTGGCCTGAGCAAGAACAATTCGGGGGATGGGATGCAGGTTGTTGCGGTCGATATCGGAGGCACGCACGCGCGCTTTGCGATTGCAGAGGTCGAAGCCGGGCGCGTGCTTTCGCTGGGCGAGGCGGTAACGCTGAAGACGGCTGAACATGGCTCGTTCCAACTGGCATGGGAAGCGTTCGGCCAGACGCAGGGTGCTGCGCTGCCAAAGGCTGCTGCTATCGCTGTCGCGGGACCGGTTGGCGGTGAGGTAATCAAGTTCACCAACAACCCGTGGATCATCCGCCCGGGCTTGATCCCCGAAAAGCTGGGCGCGGAACAGTATGTTGTGGTCAACGACTTCGCTGCGGTTGCCCACGCGGTGGCGCAGGCTGATGCAGACCACTTTCTGCATCTTTCAGGCCCGGACGAAGCCTTGCCTGAGCGCGGCGTTGTCAGCGTTGTCGGACCAGGCACGGGGCTTGGCGTCGCGCAACTCTGGCTTGATCCTGCGGGCTATCGCGTGGTTCCGACCGAAGGCGGGCACATCGATTTTGCTCCGCTCGATTCCATTGAGGACGCAATTTTGGCGGGCCTGCGCAAGCGGCATCGCCGGGTCTCAGTTGAACGGGTGGTTGCAGGGCCGGGCATTGTCGACATCTACGAAGCGCTGGCGCACCTGCAGCACCGCCCATTCACACAGCGCACCGACCGTGAGCTGTGGGAGCTTGGCACATCGGGCACGGACAGCCTTGCCGCAGCGGCAGTAGACAGGTTCTGCTTGTCACTTGGTAGCGTGGCGGGCGATCTTGCGCTGGCCCACGGTGCGACCGGCGTCGTCATGGCGGGCGGACTTGGCTTGCGGATCAAGGACACGTTGTCGCGTTCAGGCTTTTCGGATCGGTTTAGGGCCAAGGGGCGGTTTGAAGGGCTGATGGCTGCCATACCCGTAAAACTGATCACCCACCCGCAGCCCGGCCTGTTCGGCGCTGCCGCCGCTTTTGCGCAGGCGCACGCCAACTGACAATTGTGCCTGTTGGCAAGTTGTCATCTGACGAGCAGCGATCCGTATGTGATTCAGGTACAACTTAATCGGCCAATTAAATTTTGGTGGATTCGTTGTGCTGAGGCGGTATGCCTTATGCAGACGCGCTGAGCGCAGACGGCCGAGAGAGAGGGTTCCCACATGGACTATGAGACCATTCGCGTTGAACGTATCGGCGATGTTCTGAAGATTGTGCTCAACCGGCCAGAACGGCTCAATGCCTGCCCGCCGAACATGGCGCTGGAACTGGCAACTGCCCTGACCGATCTTGCCGGTGCGCGCGCTGTGCTGATCACCGGTGAAGGCCGCGCGTTCTGTTCGGGCGCTGATCTGGCGGCGAGGGGAGACCGTTCAATTGCCGGTGGCCGAGGCGCTTACACTGCGCTTACACAAGCGTATAACCCGCTGATGCTGACGCTTTCGCGCTTGTCGGTACCGGTTGTCACAGCCGTCAACGGACCGGCAGCTGGCGTTGGATGTTCAATTGCGCTGGCGGCCGATTTCGTCGTTGCTGGGCGGAGCGCATATTTCCTTCAAGCCTTCGTCAATATCGGCCTGGTGCCTGATGGTGGTGCATCGTGGATGCTGGCGCGCCTGATCGGCAAGGCCCGCGCAACGCAGATGATGATGCTGGGCGAAAAGATCGGCGCGGAAAAGGCAGAGACTTGGGGGCTTATCTATAAGGCCGTGGACGACGCAGCCCTACAGGACGAAGCGATGGCGCTGGCCACACGGCTTGCGGCCGGACCGACCGTCGCACTGGGCACAATGCGCCAGAATCTCGCCAAGGCGCTTGAGGCGGATTACGCCAGTGCCCTGCTGGTCGAAGCCGAAGGCCAATGGCAGGCGGGCGATAGCGCGGACGCCGGCGAAGGCGGAAAGGCGTTTCTTGAAAAACGGAAGCCTGCCTTCACGGGCAAGTAGCCCTACCGGCGGTGCGCGGCTTAAACGCGCGCCGCCCTCATCTCAGCGTGTCATTTCGTCGTCGAGGAACGCCGCGACTTCGTTGAGGTCGACATCCTTGGCGAGGAACGTCTCGCCAATTCCACGCATCAGCAAAAAGGGCAGGGTGCCCGCATCCATCTTCTTGTCATGAAGCATGTGGCCGGCCAGCCGACGGCCGTTGCAGTCCAGCCCCAATGCCTTGATCGAAGCGGGTAAGCCGATGCCGCCGATATGCGCGCCAATCCGCGCAGCGTCTTGACCAGACATCAAGCCTTGCCGCGCCGAAAAACGCGCCGCCAGCACCATGCCCAAGCCGACGCCTTCACCGTGCAGCAGACGGTCGGAGAAACCAGTCTCCGCCTCCAGTGCATGGCCAAAGGTGTGTCCAAGATTCAGCAATGCGCGGATGCCGGCAGTTTCCTTTTCGTCCGCTGCAACTATCCGCGCCTTGGCTGCCACGCTTTTCGCGATTGCTGTTTCGCGAGCCGACGAATCGCCGGCCAGCAGTTTGGCACCATTGGCTTCGCACCATTCAAAAAACGGCGCGTCATCGATCAATCCGTACTTGATCACCTCGGCGTAGCCCGCGCGCGTATCGCGCAGAGGCAGTGTATCCAATGCCAGCGGATCGGCCAGGACCAGCGCCGGTTGGTGGAATGCGCCGACGAGGTTTTTGCCCGCAGCCGTGTTGATTGCGGTTTTTCCGCCGACGCTTGAATCGACCTGCGCCAGCAAAGTCGTCGGGATCTGGATGAAGCCGCAGCCGCGCTTGACCATCGAGGCTGCAAAGCCGGTCAGGTCTCCGATTACCCCACCGCCCAAAGCGATTATGTTGTCCTTGCGTTCAACTTCCTGCGCCAGCAACCAGTCTACCACCCGCGCAAGCTGTTCCCAACTCTTGGTGCCTTCGCCAGCGGGCAGGATCAGCCAATCGCTGGCCACGCCGACTGCAGAAAACGACGCTTCAACCTTTTGGCGCCATGATGCTGCTACGTTTTCGTCGGTCACTATGGCAACGCGGTCCTTGCGCAGGAAAGGACGGCAATGTTCACCTGCCCGTTCCAGCAGGCCCGTTTCGATTCGCACGTCGTAGGGCGCGCCAGCGATGGCGACGGGGATTACAGCCATTGATCGATTGCTTTCAGGATCTTGTTTGCAGTCACGTGGTGCGGCTGTACCCCGCTGACCACGTGGATCGGGGCCTGAGAATAGAACGGCGCGCGCTCATCCTTGAGCCGAGCTAGAATTTCGCGCGGATCTCCGGTTCTCAGCAAGGGGCGATTGTCCTTCCGGCCAACGCGCTCGATCAGTGTATCAACATCACAATCGAGCCAGATGGCGATGCCTTTGTCGAGCAACAGCGTGCGTGTTCCTTCATCGCAGAAAGCGCCTCCACCCGTAGACAAGACCTTGCGGTCGGTGTGGCGTCCGCTGCCTACAAGCCGCGCAATCACTCGGCGCTCGCCGTCACGAAAATAAGGCTCGCCATATGTTTCGAAGATTTCGGGAATGGGCATATGCGCGGCGCGTTCGATTTCCTCGTCAGCGTCGACAAAAGGCAGATGCAGCATCGCGGCGAGCTTTCGGCCAACGGTGGTCTTGCCCACACCCATCATGCCGACCAACACCAACGGCCGATCAATCCGGCGCGCGATACGGCCGATTTCCGATAAGCTGAGGAAGGCCGTATCTTGTTCCATTGCCGCGCCGCCTATACTTGCGCTAGTGCCGGTTGCAAGTATCGCCTGAAGTGTCGCAACCGCCGGGCGTGGCCTGGCCGCAAACCGGATGCGCGTAAATGAAGAAGCTTGCCGTGGTCGGCGCAATCGCACTGATCGCAATTCTGTCAGTAGCATGGGTTAAGGGTGGGGCGCAGCCAATGCAGTGGATCGAACAGCCGGTAACGCCGGGAACTGCGCCTGCTGGAGCCTCTCGATGATTCGTAAACGCTTCCTCTGGTTGGGCGGTGCGGCTGCGTTGGCAGCAGTGTCGGGCACATTGTTGGCGCAGGAATCGCTGCTGCCCCCGGGTTTTGATAATCCCGCACCGCAAGCACGGCCAGCGCCGCAACGTAGCAACGCACCTTCTCGCGCTCCTGCTCCTGCGCCGCGCGCTACAACCAGCACAGCACAACCGGTTGCAAGCCAAAGTGCAGCGTCTGCCGCGCCCGGTGTGACAACGACTTCGACCCCGGTGGTCCAACCCTTGCCGGTCGGCAGCTCTACCCGTTCAGTTGGTGGTGGCGGCCTGAGCGACGAGGCGCTGCTCAACTCTATCGATCCTGCGCTCCTTGCCAAGCTTATCGAATCCGCCCGCCCGAAGTCGGACATTCCTGCGGCCGGGCAGCGCAGCCTTGCCCGCGTTGGTGTGATTGACGAGAGTGATGGCGGTTTTCCCGCGCTATCGACTTACTATCTCAACGGTGCGTTCGTCGAAGGTGTGGTCGGCAAGATGCGTGGGCGTTTCGTCTCGCGCTGGGGCCACATCCTTGCACGACGGGTGCTGGCAAGCCGGCTTGCGACGCCCGTTGGCATGAACGGGGCTGAGTGGGCAGCGATGCGGGCGCAATTGCTGCTGCGCATGGGCGAAGCGGACGCAGCGCGTGCTATGGTCCAGTCGGTCGACAGCGGGAATTTTACACCGGGGCTTGAAGACGCGGCGCTGGCAAGCTTTATCGCGACGGCCGATCCCGTTGGTCTGTGTCCCATTACCGCGCTCACAGCGGCGGGGCGGCCCGGCAACGACTGGGATCTTGTTCGTGCGATATGTTCGGCTTTTGCCAACGAAGGCTCGAACGCGATGTCACAGCTTGATCGTGCCATGCGGCAGGGCAAAGGTCGCAAGATCGACATTCTGCTGGCCCAGAAATTCGCTGGCGCTGCCACCAACGTGCGCCGCGCGGTAAAGATCGAGTGGGAAGACGTCGACGCGTTGACCCCGTGGACGATCGGCCTGTCCTTTGCCACCGGCGTTGAACCGCCTCAGGCTCTGCGGGACAAGGCTGGTTCAAATTACGCTGTGCTGGCGCAGCGCGCGCCGATGCTACCGCTGAAATCACGCGCGCTAGCTGCCGATGTCGCGGCCGCGCGCGGATTGATGTCTGCACGCGCGATGATTGATCTTTACAGCGAGGTTTACGCAGAGCGTGAAGGCGGCAACGATCAGCCAGACCAATGGTCAGGCAGGGCAGAAACCTTGCGCAAAGCTTATGTTGCAGGGGAGCAGGCTGAGCGTCTTGAGGCGATCCGGACGCTGTGGGGTGATGGTAGCGACCCGGATCGCGCGTTTTCCGGCCTTGTTCTGACCTCGCATGCGGCAGCGCGGGTGCTTCCGAGTGATGGGATCGCGGATAGTGCAGCGCCGCTGATTGCATCCATGCTGACCGCAGGGCTTGATCGCAACGCGCTGAAATGGGCACCGTTCTGCCCGATTGGCAGCGAAGCGTGGGGCCTGCTGGTTCTCGCAAATCCCGGCCGGTCCAATCAGGTCAACAGCGAAGGCCTCAACGCCTTTGCATCCGACGACGATTCGGAAGCATCGTTGCGTTCACAATTCCTTTTGGCGGGCCTGATGGGGCTTGAGCGGGTCGATCAGGCAGCCGCCCGCGACTTTGCCGGGAAGTTCGATCTTGATCTTGCGCGGAAAACGCGGTGGAGCAGCGCGATTGAAAATGCAGCAGCGTCAAACAATCAGGCGCTTGTGGCTCTGCTTGCAGCATTTGGCATGCAGGGCGAGCGCTGGGACCGGATGACGCCGCTGCACCTTTACCACATCGTGTCGGCGCTCCATCGGGTGGGGCTGGACGGTGAGGCCCGGATGATTGCTGCCGAAGCCGTCTCGCGCGTTTGATCCGGTGAAGGCCAAAGCCGAAGCTGAGGTTGAAAGCTTTCTGGCGATGCTGGCGGCTCAGCGTGGGGCTGCGGCAAATACGCTTGCTGCCTATCGGCGGGACTTGGTTGGTGCGGCAGAGGTGATCGGTCCGCTGGCAGCGGCGACGCGCGCCGATATCGCGCACCTTGGCGAGGCGTGGATTGATCTTGCGCCTTCATCGCTGGCGCGAAAGGCGTCGGCACTGAGGCAATTTTTCGGATTTCTGGTGGATGAGGGGATCAGGGCGGACGACCCTTCGCCCGCCTTGCCCCGTCCGCGTCTGCACCGCCCACTACCCCGGTTGCTGGGGCATGAGGAAATTGCAGCGCTTTTCCGCGCGGCTGAGGACGATGCAGCAGGCGGCACGCCTGAAGGGCTGCGCATGCTGGCGTTCCTCGAACTGCTCTATGGGTCAGGTCTGCGCGCAACCGAACTGGTCGCGCTGCCACTGGCATCAGTCCCGCGCGATGCACCTTTCCTGACGATTGTGGGCAAAGGCAGCGTGCAGCGCATGGTGCCGATTTCTGGACGGGCGACCCGCGCGCTTGCCGATTGGCTGGTTGCCAGAGGGAAGGGGGGCCGCTTCGTCTTTCCATCGCCGCGCGGCGGGCACCTGTCGCGCGTGCGGCTGTTCCAGTTATTGCGCGATCTGGCGCTAAGGGCGGGGCTTGATCCCGAAAAGGTCAGTCCGCATGTGCTTCGACATGCCTTTGCCACGCATCTGCTTGAGGGTGGCGCCGACCTGCGCGTGCTGCAGACGCTGCTGGGCCATGCCGATATTGCGACGACGCAGATCTACACGCACGTCGATTCGGCCCGCCTTGTTACACTCGTCAACCAGCGCCACCCGTTAGCGCGTGGCTGAGCGATTGCCCGGGAGTTGACCAAATCGACGCTCGCGCCTAGCGGAAGGGCCATGATTTCCTATCTCGAGTTCGAAAAGCCGGTCGCCGCGCTCGAAGCCCGCATTGCCGAACTGCGCGAGACAGCGCAGGGCGGCGATATCGACATCACGTCCGAGATCCGGCGGCTTGAAAACAAGTCTGCCGAATTGCTCGCCAGCACCTACAAGGCGCTGACGCCGTGGCAGAAGACGCAAGTCGCTCGCCACCCGGCGCGGCCGCACTTCAAGGACTATGTTGAGCGGATATTCACTGATTTCATGCCTTTGGGCGGTGACCGCCTTTACGGCGAGGATCAGGCAATCGTGGGCGGCTTTGCCAAGCTGGCTGCTGAATTCGGCGGGCGGCGCGTCATGGTGATCGGGCACGAAAAGGGCCATGACACGCAAACGCGCATCCGCCACAACTTTGGCATGGGCAAGCCCGAGGGTTACCGCAAGGCGATCCGCCTGATGGAAATGGCCGGCCGATTCGGCCTGCCGGTGGTGACGCTGGTCGATACATCGGGCGCATTTCCCGGTGTCGAGGCGGAAGAGCGCGGCCAGGCAGAAGCTATTGCACGCTCGACCGAGGCTTGCCTTGCGCTTGGTGTGCCGATGGTTGCGACGATCGTGGGTGAGGGCGGTTCGGGCGGTGCAGTTGCACTGGCGAGTGCTGAGCGCGTGCTGATGCTGGAACACGCGGTCTATTCCGTGATTTCGCCCGAAGGCTGCGCCTCAATCCTCTGGCGCACGTCCGAAAAGGCTGCCGACGCTGCCGAAGCCATGAAAGTGACCGCACAGGACCTGCACGGGCTGGGCGTGATTGACCGCATCGTGCGTGAACCGGTGGGCGGCGCTCATCGTGATCCTGACGGAACCTGCATCACGCTGGGCAACGCGATTTCGGAAGAGCTTGCTGCGCTGGTCGGCAAGCCTGCGGACGAGCTGCGCAATCTTCGAGCGGAACGTTTTCTCCGAATCGGTGCCTGAAGCGGCAAGGCCGCTGGCAATCGGGAACCGGATTTGCGACAAAGCGCTTGAGCGGGACGTACGGGCTTAACCAGCTAGACTGGTCATAGGCCTCACAAAACCCGCCTGCCTGTCGATACCGGAGAGAACAAGATGCCAATTGCCCGCCATTCGCGCGCTGCCATGCTGACCGTCACCGTACTGGCGGCGTCAGTCTTGCCAGCTTGGATTCTGCAGACCGGCAGTGCTGCGAATGCACAGGGAGCGGTGCAGTCCATCAGCGCAGCCGACAAAAAGCAGGGTGCCGAAGCCCACCCGCAGCTTTTGCAGGAATTCGGCGGCCCTATGACCGGCGCGCAGGCAACCTATGTTGAGCAAGTGGGCAAGACCATTGCGCTGCAATCGGGTCTCAGCAACGCAAAGGGCGATTTCACCGTCACCTTGCTGAACTCACCGGTCAACAACGCCTTCGCAATTCCCGGCGGCTATATCTATGTCACCCGCCAACTAGCGGCGTTGATGAACAATGAGGCCGAGCTTGCCGGCGTGCTGGGGCATGAAGTTGGTCACGTGGCGGCGCGCCATTCAAACAAGCGGCAGAGCGCGGCGACCCGCAACTCGATTCTCGGGGCGCTTGGATCGGTTCTGGCAGGCGCCGTCCTTGGCAACAGCGCATTGGGCAAGATCGGGCAGGAGATTTTCTCCACGGGCAGCCAGCTGCTTACGCTGAAATATTCGCGCGGGCAGGAAACCGAAGCAGACAATCTTGGCATCGCCTACCTCCAGCGCGCTGGTTACGATCCGCGCGCGATGTCGTCCGTGTTGCAAAGTCTGGCCAACCAGAACGCGCTTGATGCAGCGATCAAGGGCACTGGTAACCAGGTGCCACAGTGGGCGAGCACGCACCCCGATCCAGCCTCGCGCGTTCGCGCCGCTTTGAGCCGGGCCGGTACGTCGACCGCCGGGCGGACAAACCGTGATGTGTTTTTGAACAGCATCAACGGCCTGACTTATGGCGATGATCCGGCGCAAGGCATTGTGGACGGTTCGCGCTTTACGCACCCGTCTCTGCGACTCGCCTTTCAGGCGCCAAACGGCTTCTACCTTGTGAATGGCACCCGTTCCGTTGCCATCTCCGGTCAAAGCGGGAAGGGCGAGTTTTCGAGCGCCAGCTACAGCGGCAATCTCGACAGCTATATTCGCACCGTGTTTTCGGGTCTTTCCAGCGAGCAGCAATTGGCCCCGCAAACGATTGAGCGGACGACGGTGAACGGATTGACCGCTGCTTACGGTACTACGCGTGCCACAAGCGGCAACGGCCAGGTGGATATCGTGGTCTATGCCTACGAATTTGGCCCCAACCAAGCGTATCATTTTGCGACGATGAGCCAAGCTGGGCAATCATCACAGTTCGATTCGCTGTTCCGCTCGCTCCGCCGCATCAACGCGACAGAGGCCACGGCGGTCAAACCGCGCCGCGTTTCGCTGGTAACTGTAAAATCTGGCGACACGCTGCAATCGCTGTCTGCCAAAATGGCCTTCACCGACAAGCCGCTCGAACGCTTTCTGGTGCTCAACGGCATGACATCGTCGAGCAAGCTGACGGCAGGACAGAAGGTCAAGCTGGTCGTTTATTGAGCGGGGCAGCAGCCCAACTTGGCCATTGGCGCACGTGGTGCGCGCACAAACGAAAAGTGGGGCAAGCACATGGTGCCTGCCCCACTTCAATCAAACCAGTTAGGTCAGATTAGAGATCGCCGTCCTGGGCGTTCGTCATGTCGGTCGAAACCTTGTTAAAGGTGTTGCCCAGCGAGTCACCCAGCGAACCCATAGCAGCGATAGCGGCGACAGCGACGAGAGCGGCGATCAGGCCGTATTCGATTGCCGTTGCGCCTTCGTTGTTGGCGAGCAGGTTGCGGAAAAGCTTCATGTCGGTCTCCTAGAGTGTAAGGTTTCTTCTTCCCGTCCCGCTCCAAACTTTGTCCCCGGAGCAGGCATTCGCATCATTACGTATCAAAGCCTAAGAAGGCGTAAACGCATGTCCATCACTCAATCAGGTGATTGTTGATGTAGATGTACTGGTTGAACAGTGCATCGCCGAACGTCTTCATGCCGAATGCAGCAGCGAGGCCGACCAAGGAGATCAGCAAGCCGTATTCGATGGCTGTCGCGCCGCTTTCATCGCGAAAAATTTGTTGAAGCAAGGTCTTCATTACTGTTCCTAGAAAGCGGCAACGTGGATGTTACGCCTTGTTCCCTAAGAAAGCGTTGATGGTTCCCATGAGTATGGAAAATCCTCCGACAGTGCAGATCGTGGTCGCAGTGGCTCTGATTGACGGGGCAGGGCAGGTGCTGATGCAACAGCGCCCCCAGAACAAGGCACACGGCGGGCTTTGGGAGTTTCCCGGCGGCAAAGTGGAAGCAGGCGAAAGCTGCGAAGCGGCACTTGTAAGGGAAACCGACGAAGAGCTTGGTATCAGCATGGATGTTGCTGATATTTTTCCAGTTTTCTTTGCAATGGAACCGTCCGCAGACAGGAAGCGACAAGTTCTTTTGCTGCTGTTCGGCACTTACGTATGGCGCGGAAAACCAAGAGCAATGGAAGCAGGCAGCGCCATTGCATGGGTTGCGCGTGATGGGCTGATGTCACTGCCAATGCCGCCGCTCGATATACCTCTGGCGAAGGCAGTGATTCCTTTGCTGGAAGGGGTTGCCAAAGCCGAAACACCCCCCTAAAGGCGCGTCTCCCAAGCACCCGTAGCTCAGCTGGATAGAGCATCAGACTACGAATCTGAGGGCCGGGCGTTCGAATCGCTCCGGGTGCACCATTCCCCCCAAGGGGATGGTAGGGAATGAATTGGTGGGCACCCGTAGCTCAGCTGGATAGAGCATCAGACTACGAATCTGAGGGCCGGGCGTTCGAATCGCTCCGGGTGCACCATTCATCAACTTTGTCGAACGAAGCCCGCGATAAGCGGGCTTTTTTCGTTATGCCTTGCGCCATCGCGTGCTGCGCACGCGAAGTGATAACCACATTGGCACATGAATATTGCATAGGTATCCACAAAGGGTTCGTATCTACCGAACGGCGTTGCGATTGCACCACTCTCGGGTATAGGCTTGTGCCGCATTCCGGACGTTACGGAACGTGAGGCTGCCAGAAAAGGAATCCCAGACTTGGCAAAGTCCGCCAGGCCCAGTGCCGCCAATCCCGCTGCCGCCAAACCCGCGAGCCAAACTGCTGCCAAGCCAAGGGCTTCCCGCGCAGCAAAGCCTGCGGCAGAACCAACAATTGCGTCCTCGGTCGCCGATGAAGCTGCCTTCGCGTTGCGGAGTCTTCAGCAAGCCCATGCGAACCACAAACGCTATGATGCCAGCGACGAGGAACTGCTGAAGTTCTACGAGCAGATGGTGCTGATTCGCCGCTTCGAGGAAAAAGCCGGGCAGCTTTACGGCCTCGGCCTGATCGGCGGCTTCTGCCACCTGTATATCGGGCAGGAAGCGGTTGCCGTCGGCTTGCAGTCAGCGCTTGATGAAGGGCATGACAGCGTCATCACCGGCTATCGCGATCACGGCCATATGCTCGCCTATGGCATCGATCCCAAAGTGATCATGGCTGAATTGACCGGCCGCGCTGCGGGCATTTCGCACGGCAAGGGCGGCTCGATGCATATGTTCAGCACCGAGCATAAATTCTACGGCGGCCACGGCATTGTCGGCGCGCAAGTGCCGCTGGGGGCAGGGCTTGCATTCGCGCACAAGTATCGCGGCGATGGCGGCGTATGCATGGCCTATTTCGGCGATGGTGCGTCGAATCAGGGCCAAGTCTATGAAACGTTCAACATGGCAGCGCTGTGGAAGTTGCCGATCATCTTTGTGGTCGAAAACAACGGCTATGCGATGGGCACCGCGGTAAAGCGCGGTTCGGCCGAAACGCACTTTTACCGCCGTGGCACCGCATTCCGCATTCCCGGCATGGACGTGAACGGCATGGACGTTCTCGAAGTGCGGCAGGCTGCGGAAGTGGCACTGGAATATGTCCGTGCTGGCAATGGTCCGGTGCTGATGGAGCTCAAGACCTACCGCTATCGCGGCCACTCCATGTCAGACCCTGCGAAGTATCGCAGCCGTGAAGAAGTGCAGGATATGCGCGACAATCACGATCCTATCGAAGGGGCCAAGGCTGAACTGCTGAAGCGCGGCGTGACCGAGGAAAAGATCAAGGAAATCGACAAGCGCATTCGCCAGACTGTCGCGGAATCGGCCGACTTTGCCGAAACCTCGCCCGAGCCGGAAATGGCCGAGCTTTATACCGACGTGCTGGTGGAGACCTATTGAAATGGCCATCGAACTGAAGATGCCCGCCCTCTCCCCGACGATGGAGGAGGGCACCCTTGCCAAGTGGTTGGTCAAGGCGGGTGACGAAGTAAAGTCCGGCGACATTCTTGCCGAGATCGAGACCGACAAAGCAACGATGGAATTCGAAGCCATCGATGAAGGCGTGATCGGTGAAATCCTCGTAGCCGAAGGGACCGAGGGCGTGAAGGTCGGCACCGTGATCGCCACTATCAATGGTGAAGATGACGGCAAGGCTGCTGCACCTGCAGCTGCTCCGGCGGTCGAACAGACAGTTGCCGAAAGCGCTGCACCCGATGTTCAGGACGCAAAAGCCAAGGCTGCTGCTGCCATCGCGCCAAAGGCAGACCTGAAGCTTGCTGTCGATCCCGAATTGCCCGCAGGCACTGCTATGGTTCCGACCACCGTGCGCGAAGCGCTGCGCGATGCGATGGCCGAGGAAATGCGTGCCGACAGCCGCGTTTTCGTGATGGGCGAAGAGGTTGCCGAGTATCAGGGCGCCTACAAGGTCACGCAGGGCCTGCTCGAAGAATTCGGGCCTGACCGCGTGATCGACACGCCGATCACCGAATATGGCTTTGCCGGCATCGGCACCGGCGCTGCAATGGGCGGGCTTCGTCCGATCATCGAGTTCATGACGTTCAACTTCGCCATGCAGGCGATTGACCACATCATCAACTCGGCGGCCAAGACCAACTATATGTCGGGCGGCCAGATGCGCTGCCCGATCGTGTTCCGCGGCCCTAACGGCGCTGCGAGCCGTGTTGGTGCGCAGCACTCGCAGAACTACGGTCCGTGGTACGCCAACGTGCCCGGCCTTGTCGTCATCGCTCCGTATGATGCCGCCGACGCCAAAGGCCTGTTGCGCGCAGCCATCCGCAGCGAAGACCCGGTCGTGTTCCTGGAAAACGAACTGGTCTATGGGCGCACGTTCGACGTTCCGAAGCTTGACGATTTTGTCCTGCCCATCGGCAAGGCGCGAATTGTGCGTGAGGGCAAGGACGTGACGATTGTGTCGTACTCAATCGGCGTCGGCTTTGCGCTGGAAGCAGCGGCAAAGCTTGCTGATGAAGGCATCGACGCCGAAGTGGTCGACCTGCGCACCTTGCGCCCGCTCGACACGGCGACCGTGCTGGCCTCGCTCGCCAAGACCAACCGGATGGTCGTGGCCGAGGAGGGCTTCCCGGTCTGCTCAATCGCGTCCGAAATTATCGCCGTCGCGATGGAGCAGGGCTTTGATTACCTCGACGCGCCGGTCCTGCGCGTGTGCAACGAAGATGTGCCGCTGCCCTATGCGGCCAATCTTGAAAAGGCAGCGCTGATCAATGCGGACAAGATCGCGGTCGCTGTCCGTCAGGTCTGCTATCGCTGATAGAAGAATTTCATTGAAGTATCGAGGCGGGGGTATCGGCAGTGTCGGTGCCCCCGTTTCGTTGCGCCCAGCAGATCAGGATATGCCGTCGTAAATGTTGCAGCGCGCCTCGGGATCGGGTGAAGCAGTATTGCGCTGGTAGATTTGGGTCAAATCGCGGTCATCGCGCACGTTAAAGGTAGCGGTGGTACGGATGACCGGATCGGGCACAAATTTTTCGCTGACAAGCGGCTGATAGACATATTCGATTTCGACGAAAATCACGGCGTCGTCCTTGGCAGCGCTTACCTCGTCGCCCGTCGGTCCCATTCCATCAAGCGATCCGTCAGTGCCCGTGCCTTCGCCACCATAAGCGGACTGGAAGTTGCGCTTGCCCTTGCAGCGCTGCCAATGAATATACTGGGTATCTTCGGTTGCAGGGACGACTTCAAGGCTGCTGACGACCACGCGACCGTGCTCGAAAATATCCAGACTCCCGGACTGGATATTCGCGCCGGCCATTATGTCATTGATGTCGCTCTCGTAAACCTTGAGGCTTTCGAGCATCGAAACATCCCCGATGCGCGAACCGTTGTCTGCAATCTGCATCGCCAATTGGCTGATGCGCATATGCGTGATCGCGAGATTGCCAAGCTCTGCTCCCCAAAGGCCGAGCATCAGCACAACCGGCAGCCCCAACGCCATTTCGACAGCGGCAACGCCTGATCGTGCATGCACCAACCTGTGGACGAGTTGGCGAACGCGGCTCACGTGCAGTTCCCCACTTTGGCGACGCTTTTCTGAAGGTCGTATGGCTGATTGCGCAGGACCGTGGTGGCTTTGTTCGTCACCGTTTCAGACAAACCGATTAGCGATGCCATCGGAAACTTGCGCGCGTAGCTCATCGATACGGTGTAGAGCACAGCGTCCCGAGCGCCGCCAAGGCCCGCAGCACCACGGTCCTGGTCCCAAGTGCCATTGCCGTTGGCGTCTTCATAGGCTTCGCCATCATCGCACACGCCGCTGTCGTTTGCGTCGGTAAAGTCCTCTGGGACGCCCACGTCCGAAAAGTTGGCGTAGGACTTTCGCGTGAAAGTCAACGAAGCATCCGGAACCACGTCGAGAACTTCGTCTTTAACTTTGCTGTCGATTGAGGCCAGATTGCTGCCCGCACCTTCAACGGTCGCCGCCCGCGCGGCCCGCTGCAGTGCGCCTTGCAGCATGGTGTTGGCGTAGACGGTATATCCCATGTCGAACAGGCCCATCAGCACCAGCGCAAGTGTCGGCGCGATCAGGGCAAACTCCACCACTGCCGCGCCATCGTCGGCGTCGCGCAGTGTCGTCAGGGCTTGGGCAATGGTCACAATGCCAACCTCAGATCGCCGATAGACTTGGCAATCTTCTTGAACGCCTCGTCCAGTTCGACGGCGTTGCTGGCCCGGAAATAATACCCTTCACCCGCGCAGTTGGTCATCACGGGGTTAAGTTCTGTCCCGAATGCAATGAACCACACTTTCATGTTCTTTTTCTTTGCCTGCTCACACACAAATGAGAACCGTTTCTCGATTGTTTGTGTCAGTGTAATCGGCGAAGCCGGGTTCCAGCGACGCTGCGCCAGTGGCTCCACGCCATACGATCCATAACTGATGTCCAGCGAAGACGTCTGCCCGTCAGTCAGGAATATCAGGTGCCGACTGGTGCGCTGCTTGGCTGAAACGTCTGCATTGTCGGCTGCGAAAAGTCCCGTTGGCGAAAGCAGTCGCGCGGCCCAGATCATGCCGATGTCATGATAGGTGCTGCCCGCCGCGACCAGTCCATCGACATAGGCATCGTAATCCGCCTGCGTCCATACCTGCAATTTGCGGGCCGCCGTAGGACAGGCCGCAAAACCGGCCACTCCCGGCGCAAGATATTCGTCATTGGTGCTGACCGTTGCGGTGACGAAGTTCCCTGCGCCATTCCACAATCTGGCACGTTCATAGATCATTGAGGGGTACATCGGACGCCATTGCGTGTCGGGATCACCCGCCGTCGGAACCAGATCGATGTCCAGATCCAACGCCCGATCAAGGTCGACACTGTCGAAATCGTCGATCTCGTAGGTTGAGCGTTCCTCGATGCAACCGTTGGATGCGGTCCGCCAGTCGGACGTGCCGCGCCTCACATCCTTGTAGAGCCACGATGTGCCGCTGCCCACAGAAGGCTCGGTAATGTAGCGATAAGTGTCTGCATAATTGGTATAGTTTGTGGTCGAAAGCGTGCAGGTGCTGCCGGAAAGGTTGACCGCATAGGTTTTTCCGTTCCGCGTCCGGATATAGGTTGAAATTGTTCGCGTGCCGTCAGGGTCGGTCACGGCTTCAGTCGTGGTGGATTTTAGCACCGTATCCGTAGTCGTCGTGTCACTGGGCTTGGCGCAAGTAAACCCGCTGCCACTTGGTGTTGCTGCAAAGGTCGAACTGGTCGTGTTGTAACTGCCTGACACAGGCGAGACCGCGCTAAAATAGCCATAGAGCGCACCAGCATTCTTGCCGCCGATCAGCGTGCGCGAAGGATAGTCCCACTCGGACACGACCCAATCGTCCTGCAACAATGCGCCCACATTGACGTTCGTAGAGTAGGGCACGAAGCCGAAACGGATGCGGCTTTCTGGCTGACGGGTGTTCTCCATCGTGGTGTAAAAGTCCTTCACCACCGCCTTGAGCACCGAGATTTTTGGGGTCACATCATCGGGATTGCTCTCGGCCATTGATCCCGTAACGTCGAGCGCCATGACGATATCGGTATTGGGAACAGTAAGTTCCGCCTTGCAGGAAACCGAGATTTCAATTTGGTCTTTGCCGAAGAAATGCATGATGTCGGTCGGCAATATCACCGAAGCGATCCCCGTGATTGAATTGCCATCCCCGATCTCCATGCTGAAATCGCGATCAATCGAATTGTAGATGCCGTCGGCAAAGTTGGCATTGAAGAAACGATTGCCTTTGCCGACAACCGTCACGCTATCATCGACTGCATCAAACTCGCTGATAGCCCCCAATTCCTTGCGAGCGCCCAACACGCCCGCATCGCAAGCCTGCTGCAAACGCGACTCGACAAGATAGGCCCGGCCCATGTCGATACTCGACCCTACCAGAGCGAGTAGCGGAACAATCGAAAAGCCAAGGATCATCAAGGCGTTGCCGCTGGAATCCTGACCGAGTTCACTGAACAGGCGCACCACTTTTCGCAACGCCGAGCGCGCGATCAAAGGTGGTTGAGATGAGGTCCATGTTGCTCGAAGCATGCCCCTTCATAGTCAATGATACTTAATTCAACGGAAAAGGCGTCTGGCAACTCTTTAACCTGTTGGCTGCGTCGTCAGCCCGCAGAGGACGTGCGAATATCGCTGATGATGTTTCCAAAACATCGCCCGATGCGTTAGGGGCACGCGGAGTTTTCGAGCGTTTGAGGCGATTTACTGATGCAGGAGCCGGTGCCAACCGAGGGCCTTGACCCCAAACACCGCATTGCGCTCGCCTATGCTCCAAAATCTGCGCGCGGAGCATGGCAGGCGCTGCTTCAGTTCGAACGCAAGCTCGCCGATGCCGCCCGGCCCGGTCGCGATCCCATCATGGTGCAATTGCGGCTAGCCTGGTGGCGCGATAGACTGACCGAGGCCCCCGAACGCTGGCCTGTCAGTGAACCTGTCCTTGCCCATCTGAAAACATGGCAGGGCACCCATCACCGCCTCTCGGGGATCGTCGATGGCTGGGAAGCCAGCATCGTCGGTGAGGACGATGGCCGCGCGTTGGCGGAGGGCCGGATAACGGCGTACACCGCTCTGGCCGATCTCCTCGGTGTGACGTCGCAGGATGCTGTGCGCGCGGCTGTGCAACATATTGATGATCCCCGGAGCGCTGGGCCGCTGCCATCGCCAATGCCGCGGATGATGCGTCCGCTTGCCGTATTGCGCGCCTTTGCTGTGCGTGAGGCGAAAGGCGGAAATACAACGCCATTCACCGATCTTGCACGGATCATGCGCGCCGGTCTGCTCGGGCGATAGCCGACGAAGTCCTGCCAAAGCGGTATCATCTGCCGCTGCCGGCTTGATCCAGTCCGGACTAGCCTTGCCTCCGGAATGGAGAGCACTCGATCATGATTCGCGGATTGCTGGGCGGCTTGGCCGCGCTGATGCTCGTTGCTGCAGGGGTTTTCTGGTGGCAGGGACGGGCGGAAACGGCGTTTGGCGGCGAAGCACCTGCGCTTCCCGTTGCCGAAGCGTCGGACGCTGAGCCGGAGGATTTGCCCAGCGCCGACGTGGATGGCATGATGGGCGCGGCACCGCCAGAGGCTACCGGCGTAGGCCGCGAAACCCGCCGCTTCAATCTGGTCGACAAAGACCGCGACAACCGGATCAGCCGTACTGAAATGCTCAGCGGCCGCGCGCGCGATTTTCGCAAACTCGACAAGGACGGCAACAACCTGCTGACGTTTGACGAATGGGCGCACACCACAATCGACAAGTTCAAGGGCGCTGACGGCAACGCCGATCTGTTCCTCACGCGCGAGGAGTTCGTCACCACTCGCCCTAAAGAGCGGCCAAAGCCAAAGCAGAAGTGCGTTTGCAAATAGGCAGCGCTGCTCGATCAGCTCAACCGAGCGTCGCCACCCACGCCGCCATGTCAGCCTTGGCCCGCTCGGTATAGGCTTCCTTGCGCGCCTTCTTCTTCACTTCGTGCAGGGGCGGAAACAGTCCGAAGTTGACGTTCATCGGCTGATAGGTCTCGGCTTCAGCGTCGCCTGTGATATGCGAAAGTAGCGCGCCAAGAGCCGTTGTGCGGGGTGGTGGCGTCCAATCCCGGCCCGCTATTTGCGCCGCGGCCAGCAATCCTGCCAACATCCCGATTGAACCGCTCTCGACATACCCCTCACACCCGGTGATCTGCCCGGCAAAGCGGATGTGCGGCGCGGATTTCAGCCGGAGTTGCCGATCCAGCAACGTGGGTGAATTAAGGAAGGTGTTGCGGTGCAGCCCGCCAAGCCGTGCGAACTCAGCGTTTTCCAGCCCCGGAATCGTGCGGAACACGCGCACCTGCTCAGCATGTTTCAGTTTGGTCTGGAAGCCGACCATGTTCCAAAGCGTGCCCAGCTTGTTGTCCTGCCGAAGCTGAACAACGGCATAGGGCCATCGCCCGTTGGGATGCTCGGGCGTTGCCCAGTGCGGGTTGTCGAGACCGATCGGCTTCATCGGGCCGAAGCGCAGCGTCTCCACCCCGCGTGACGCCATGACTTCAACCGGCATACAGCCGTCGAAATAGGGGGTGTTCGCTTCCCATTCCTTGAATTCGGTCTTCTCGCCTGCCAGCAATTCCTCGTGAAAAGCGAAGTATTGGTCCTTGGTCATCGGGCAATTGATGTAATCGCGCCCGTCGCCGCCCATCGCCAACGAGGCTTCGGCCCCCTTGTCCCACCGCGATGCCATCCACGCCACGTCCATGTCGATGCTCTCACGATAGACGATTGGCGCAATCGCATCGAAGAACGCAAGGCTGTCGGCCCCTGTCGCAGAGCCAATGCTCCCGGCGAGGGCGGGGGCCGTTAACGGTCCTGTGGCAACGATGGTCAGGCCGTCGGATGGCAACACGTCCACCCGTTCACGCACCAGATCCAGCGTGGGCTGCGCGCGCAACGCTGCTTCCACTTCCGCCGAGAAGACATCGCGGTCAACCGCCAATGCCGACCCTGCCGGGACACGCGCTTTGTCCGCCGCCGCCATCAGCAGGCTGCCACACTCGCGCATTTCCTGATGCAGCAGGCCAACCGCGTTCTTTTCGTGATCGTCTGAACGGAACGAGTTGGAACAGACCAGTTCGGCCAGTCCATCGCCGTTGTGCGCAGCGGTTGTATCGCCGCTGCCGCGCATTTCGGAAAGGCGCACCCGAATTCCGCGCCGGGCCAATTGCCAAGCCGCTTCGCTTCCGGCCATGCCGCCGCCGATGATGTGAACCTGATGTGTCATGGCTTGCGCCTTGGCATTGTGACGGCGCTGCGGCAATACCGTCCGATTAGCAGGGAAGGCCAGTTGGCAGGGAAGGGCAAGCATTGCCGAAACGCGCACTTATTGAAAAGCGGCCGTGGCTTGTTGCCAGCCTTGTTGCGGGCGTCAGCTATTGGCTGGCCGCAAAAGGGCATGTTCCCGGCATCTGGCTGATCGCGTGGAAGGGCGCTGGCGTCGCGTTTCTTGCCGCATACGCTTGGGCGCACCATCCATCCCGCAACGCGCACCTGATCGCACTCGTCATGGCGCTGGGTGCGGTGGGCGATATGGTGTTGGAGGTAAACTTCACCAGCGGCGCAATGGCATTTCTGCTCGGCCATCTCGCCGCGATCTCACTCTATGCGAAATTCCGCCGCGAACGGCCTGCGAGCAGCCAGAAAGCCGCCGCCATTGCAACGCTGCTTGGCGTTCCGCTGATTTCGTACCAACTGACCGGCAGGATCGATGTTGCGCTTTACGCGCTTAGCCTCTCAGGCATGGCCGCTGCTGCATGGTTGAGCAGTTTTCCGCGCTATCGGGTTGGCCTTGGGGCGATGATGTTCGCTGCGTCGGACTTGCTGATCTTCGCCCGCATGGGACCACTGGCCGGCAGCGCCGTTCCCGGCCTGTTGATCTGGCCGCTCTACTACTTCGGCCAGTTCCTGATCTGCACCGGCGTGATCGCCACGTTGCGGGCGAAGGGGGAATTCAGCCCGCAACCGGGAGCTTGACCCGTCCGTCCTCGTCTCGCTCCAGCGGGCCGTAAGCTACCGCCGCGTTCAGCGGCAGGTCCGCGTAGATATGGGGAAACAGCTGCCCGCCGCGCGAAGGCTCCCACTTAACGGTATCGCCCAACACCGCGAGGTCAACCGCGACGACGTGCAAGTCGGTCTGCCCGGCAAAGTGCTTGTCCACCGTCTCGGTCAACTGCGCTTCGGTCGAAAGGTGGATGTAGCCATCTGCCAAGTCGACCGGCGCGCCATTGAACATCCCATCTGCTTCAAGCGCTGCCATTTCAGGGGCGGTCAGCACTTTGTAGGCGAGCAACGGACGGCCGCTCATTCAGCCGAATCCCCGGCGTCAGAGACGTCGGCAACGGGTGCATCGCCAGCCATTTCCTCAACGACTTCTTCGCCAGCGACGCCCTCAGCCAGACGAACCGCGCTTACCACATGCTCGCCGCCCGAAACGTTAAACAGGCGGACACCGGCACTGCCGCGCCCGATCACGCGCAGCGTGGTAAGCGGCAGGCGAATCAGCTTTGCCTGATCGGTCACCAGCATGAGCTGGTCGCCCTGCGTGGCGGGGAAGCTAGCCACCACCGGACCATTGCGCCCGATGTTGTCGATATTGGTGATGCCCTGACCGCCACGGCCCGTGCGGCGATATTCGTATGCCGACGACAGCTTGCCATAACCGTTCGCGCAGACCGTGAGGATGAACTGCTCGCGCTCTGCCATGAAGGCGTAGCGCGCCTGGTCGGCCATCTCGCCTTCCTTCTCGCCCTTCCACGGGGCGTAGCGGAGATACTCCTCGCGCTCTTCCGGATTGGCGCCGACGCGGTGCAGGATCGACAGCGAGATCACCTCGTCATCGCCCTTCAGCGTCATGCCGCGCACACCGGTGGAGGTGCGGCTCGTGAACTCGCGCACTTCGTCACCGGCAAAGCGGATCGCCTTGCCTGCGCGGGTCGCCAGCAGCACATCGTCGCTCGCTTCCAGCAGCGCCACACCGATCAGTCGATCATCGCTCGGCGTGCCTTCATCATCCGCATCGAACTTCATAGCGAACTTGCCGTTCGACGGGATGTTGGCGAAGGCGTCCATAGAGTTGCGGCGCACGTTGCCCTTGGCAGTGGCGAAGACAACCGATAGCTTGCCCCATTCCGCCTCGTCCTCAGGCAGCGGCAGCACGGTGGCGATGGTTTCGTCCTTGTCGAGCGCCGGGAGCAAGTTGACCACTGGGCGTCCGCGCGTGGTCGGCCCACCTTCCGGCAGGCGCCAAACTTTCAGGCGATAGACCTTACCCGCGGTCGAGAAGAACAGCACCGGCGTATGGGTGCTGGTGACGAACATCGTCCCTACGGCATCCTCGTCCTTCGTCGCCATGCCGCTGCGACCCTTGCCGCCGCGGTTCTGTGCGCGGAAAGTGGAGAGCGGCGTGCGTTTGATATAGCCGTCGAGTGTGATCGTGACGACCATGTCCTCACGCTCGATCAGATCCTCGTCTTCAATCCCATCGGCAGGCGCGGTAATCTCGGACTTGCGCGGTGTTGCAAAAGCCTGCCGCACGGCAAGCAGTTCGTCCCGCATCACGGCGAACAGCTTTACACGATCAGCGAGGATCGAAAGCAGCTCGGAAATCGTCCGGGCCAGCCCTTCCAACTCATCGCCGATCTCGTCGCGGCCCAGCGCCGTCAGGCGATGCAGGCGCAGATCAAGGATCGCGCGGACCTGTGTTTCGGACAGGCGATAGGTTGCGGAGTCCGCCGAGCCGATGTCTTCGATCGCTTCGACCAGCTTGATGTACGGCGCAATGTCGCCCATCGGCCATTCGCGCGTAATCAGTGCCTCGCGTGCGATCGCCGGGTTCGAAGACCCACGGATGATCCGCACCACCTCATCAAGGTTGGTCACCGCAATGACCAGACCAAGCAGGATATGCGCCCGGTCACGCGCCTTGTTCAGTTCAAACTTGGTGCGCCGCGTGATGACTTCTTCGCGGAAGCGTACAAACGCCTCGATGATGTCCTTGAGGTTGAGCACCTCGGGCCGGCCGCCACGGATCGCCAGCATGTTTGCCGGAAAGCTCGATTGCGCCGGCGTGTTGCGCCACAGCTGATTGAGCACCACCTCGGGCGTGGCATCGCGCTTGAGGTCGATGACCACGCGCACGCCTTCGCGGTTCGATTCATCGCGGATGTCCGAGATGCCCTCGATCCGCTTGTCCTTGGCCGCTTCGGCAATCTTTTCGACCAGACCCGATTTGCCGACCTGATAGGGGATGCTTGTCAGCACGATGGAGCGGCGGTCACCCCGGCTCTCTTCGATCGTGTGCCGCGCGCGCATGATGATCGAGCCGCGACCTTCATGATAGGCCTTGCGTGCGCCCGCCGTGCCAAGGATTAGCGGCGCAGTGGGGAAATCGGGCGCTGGGATAATCTGGATCAGCTCGTCGATGGTGATGAGCGGGTTGTCCATGTAGGCCAGACAGCCGTCGATCACTTCGCCCAGATTGTGCGGCGGAATGTTTGTCGCCATGCCGACGGCAATGCCGCCTGCGCCGTTGACCAGCAGATTGGGGAAGCGGGCGGGCAGAACCTGCGGTTCATGCTCCGACCCGTCATAGTTCGGCGTGAAATCGACCGTGTCTTTTTCAATGTCGGCCAGCAGCGAATCCGCAACTTTGGCCAGACGCGCTTCGGTATAGCGCATCGACGCCGGCGGATCGGGGTCCATCGACCCGAAGTTGCCCTGCCCATCCAGGAGCGGCAGCCGCATCGACCAGTCCTGCGTCATGCGCGCCAGCGCGTCATAGATCGCGCTGTCGCCATGCGGGTGATACTTGCCCATGCAATCGCCGACGATACGCGCCGATTTGCGATAGGCCTTGGTCGAAACGAACCCGTTTTCGTGGCTGGTCCACAGGATGCGACGATGGACTGGCTTCAAACCGTCACGCACATCAGGCAGTGCACGGCTCACGATCACGCTCATCGCGTAATCGAGGTAGCTGGTCTTCATCTCGTCGACGATGTCGATCCGCTGGAACTCGCCTTCCGGGGCGGGGGCAGGGGGGTCGATGATCGTGGTGTCGTCGCTCACTGGAACAGCTTTTCGTTATAATGACAAAGGGCGGACAAAGTCCCTAGCCCCATTGCCCCGCGATAGCCAGCAATGCAGCCGCGATAGGCTCCAATCCCGCCCGGTTTTCCACATTTGCGAGCGCGTGCGACAAGTTGCCTGAATATTCGGACGAGGTGCCATTCAATCACCGTTCACGGCAACAAGGATAGGGCACAAACCGTTGCCAAAGGGCTATTTCCGCGCCACTAGCGGTTACGACCACAGGTGAGAGGACCGTGGGTGCGCAAGGTCGGGGCGAGGTTGCCCCGTCGAACGCATCCGGTCGAACAGGAGACGATTTCTATGCGTGCTACTTTCAAGCGTGTGACTGGCGGCATGATCGGCAAGACGGCACTGGCCCTTGCCCTGACCACCGGCGCGCTGACGGTCGGTGCCACCGCCGCGTCCGCCAAGGAAAAAGAACCGAAGGTCGAAAAGGCTGCCTACTCGAAGGAATTCGTGGCGGCCGCAGGCCCCATGCAAAAGACCATGACTGCGCTTGATGAAGCAAAGAAGAAGGGTGCCGATGCTGCCGCGCAGGCCGCTGTGCTTGCCAATGCGCCTGCCGAACTCGCAGCCGCTGAAGCTGCCGCGAAAAGCCCGCTTGATCGCATGGCAGTAGGCGGTTGGGCCGTGACCGTTGGCGGCGTGCTCAACGATCTCCCCATGCGCCAGCGCGGCATGCAGAACATGCTTGATAGCGGACAGGTGCCTGCCGCCAGCGTTCCCGACTATCAGTTCTACCTCGGCAACTTCGCCTATTCTAACAAGGACTACCCCACCGCAGTCAAGGCACTGACGGCGGTTGTCGCATCCAACTACAAGGATGACACCGCCGCTGAACTGCTGGCCGATTCCTATTCGCAGCAGGGCCAGAACGCCGAAGCGCTTACTGCTCTGAAAACCGCTCTTGACGTCCGCAAGGCCGCTGGAGGTGTCGCGCCTGAAGGTTGGTTCAAGCGCGCCAACCTGATTGCTTACAAGAACCGCCTTGGCCCGCAAGCGATCGAATGGTCGACCATGATGGTCGAGAATGATCCGACCCCCCTCAACTGGCTCGGCGCAGGCCAGCTCGTCCGTGAGTTCGGTACATTCACCAACCAGGAATCGCTCGACCTTGGTCGCCTGCTGCTGCGCTCGGGCGCGTTCCAGAATGACCCGAAGTATGTCGAGCGTGAATACGTCGAATACATCGAGGCAGCCGATCCGCGCCGTCTTCCCGGCGAAGTACTGAAGGTCACCGAGATGGCCATAAAGTCTGGCGTGCTCAAGGCGAACGATGCGTTTGTAGCCGATGCCCTTTCGCAGTCGAAGAGCCGCATCGCGCCCGACAAGGCCTCGCTTCCTGCGCTGGATCGCGATGCCCGCGCTGGCAAGGACGGCAAGAGCGCGCTGGCGATGGCAGACGCCTATCTCTCGTATGACGAACCGGCCAAGGCCGAGGAAATGTACAAGATGGCGATTGAAAAGGGCGCGATTGACAAGGACCGCGCGCTGACCCGCCTTGGCATTGCCCAGCTTGATCAGGACAAGTTCGAAGAGGCCAAGGCCAGCTTCGCGCAAGTTACCGGTGCGCGCACCAACCTTGCCCGCCTGTGGTCGACTTTCGCCACAACGCAGGCACGCCCCTGATCGGCTAAGACCGCTCTGAAGAACAAGAAGGGCGGTCCCGCTGGGGCCGCCCTTTTTGCATCGTTCGATAGGGATAGAACGTCGTCACACTACAGGCGCGAACTCTCCGCTTTGGTCATCGAGCACGTGCAAGATGCCATCGGTAATAGCGAAAAAGGTTCCTCTCAGGCGTAGTTCGCCTTCGGCTTCCTTGCGCTTTACGAAAGGAAAAGTGCGCAAATTGGCTATGCTCTGTCGTACGCCTGCCAATTCCATTGCCTGCTCTGCCACGCGCCCCTCGATGCCGTGTTTGGCCACGACTTCCTCACGCACATCATCAAGCAATGAAATCCAGTCGGTGACAAAACCACCATCGCCCGGTGCAGTGCCTTTCATGCTGTGCGTCAACGCCGCCTTGCAGCCGCCGCACATGCCGTGGCCCATGACCATGACTTCTTTCACCTTCAGCACCTGAACGGCAAATTCGAGTGCGGCAGAAACGCCGTGGTGGCCGGGCGTCGTCTCGAACGGTGGCACCATCGCGGCCACATTGCGAACCACAAAGATCTCGCCCGGATCAACGTCGAATATCTGTGCGGGATCAACCCGGCTGTCGGAACAGGCAATCACCATGACCTGAGGCTCTTGCCCTTCGCGCAATTCGCGCCAGCGCTCCAGCCTGCGGTTCCAGCCAGTTTCACGGAAGCGGCGGTATCCCGCCAGCAAGTGGGTGAGTTCAGGAGTTGTTTGGGCCATGTCCAAGCTAATGGGCGTAACGATAGGGTCTTTCAAGAGCCGCCGTTACCGCCTATCTGAACGCAATGAACGACCCGGCCCAGAATCTTCGCCCAGAACGTCAGCGCAAGCCTGATTGGATTCGCGTAAAAGCGCCCACCAGCAAAGGCTACGGCGAAACGCGGGCACTGATGCGCGAACTGGGCCTGAATACCGTTTGTGAAGAAGCGGCGTGCCCCAACATCGGCGAATGCTGGACCAAAAAGCACGCCACCGTGATGATTCTCGGCGATGTATGCACGCGCGCGTGTGCGTTCTGCAATGTGAAGACCGGCATGCCCCGGGCGGTCGATCCGCTGGAGCCGATCAACGTGGCCACCGCCGCATCCAAGATGGGGCTTGAACACATTGTGATCACCTCGGTCGACCGTGATGATCTCCCCGATGGCGGCGCAGGCCATTTCGTCAAGGTCATCAAAGCCCTGCGCGAACTTACGCCGAACACCACAATCGAAATCCTGACGCCCGATTTCCGCAACAAGATGGAATCTGCGGGCGAAGCCATCGTCGATGCCGGGCCGGACGTCTATAACCACAACCTTGAAACCGTTCCGCGCCTCTACCCCACAATCCGTCCCGGCGCACGCTACTATGCGTCGCTGCGGCTGTTGGAACAGGTAAAGCGCCATAACCCGCGCATCTTCACCAAATCAGGCGTCATGCTCGGCCTTGGTGAGGAGCGCCTCGAAGTCCATCAGGTGATGGACGACATGCGCTCTGCCCAGATCGATTTTCTGACGATGGGCCAGTATCTGCAACCCACGCCCAAGCACGCCAAGGTGATTGAGTTCGTGACGCCCAAGGCGTTCGAGGCATACGGCGCAATTGCCCGTGCCAAGGGCTTCCTGCAGGTTGCCGCGACGCCGCTTACCCGTTCGAGCTACCACGCGGGCGATGATTTCCGTGCCATGCGCGCCACTCGCGAAGCGCAACTGGCCAAGGTTGCCCAAAAGGCAGCAGCGCAGAGCTGATCTTGCCCAGGATCGTCGAAAACCGTGACCTGAAATGGTCGGCTGAACAGATGTATGATCTGGTCGCCGATGTGCGGCGCTATGCCGAGTTTTTGCCGTGGGTGGTGGGCACACGGATCAAGTCTGACAGCGAAGGCGAGATGATTGCCGACCTGCTCGTGGGCTTCAGTGCTCTGCGGGAGAAGTTCACCTCACGCGTTCTCAAAACCCGCCCAAGCCAGATCAGGGTTGAGTACATTGACGGCCCGCTGAAGCGGCTCGAAAATGACTGGACGTTCACACCGAACCCCGACGGCGGCTGCACCATCGGCTTCAGCGTGGATTTCACGTTCCGCAATGCAATCTTCGAAAAAATTGCAGGCCAGTACCTTGATGCGGCATTCCGAAAAATGGTCGCCGCATTCGAAAAGCGCGCAGAGCAGCTTTACGGCAGCAGCAGTTCCAGCGCCGTCAACGTCGCCTGAAAGCGGACTTCGGCGCGCGTTGATGCCGTGTCGAACATCTTGAGTTCGGCATTGGTCGCTTCAGGGTCTTCGCCGCGCTTGGCACAGGCGAATACCACCGTGCCTACCGGCTTCTGGTCTGAACCGCCGTCCGGCCCGGCCACGCCGGTAATAGCCACGGCCACATCTGCCGACGACTTTTTCAGCGCGCCTTGCGCCATCGACCACGCCACCGCGATGGAAACCGCACCGAACGTATCGATAAGGTCTTCCGAAACGCCCAGCACTTCCATCTTGGCTTCGTTTGAATAGGTCACGAACCCCCGGTCGAGCACAGCCGAACTGCCCGGCACTTCAGTTAGTGCCGCCGCAACCAGACCGCCAGTGCAGCTTTCGGCAACCGCGATCGTGCGGTTCAGGGCTGCATTCTCTGCGACTACCCGCCGAGCAAGATTGCCGATTTCAGGTGGAAGGAGGCTGTCCATCCGCTCAGGCCGCCGTCTTGCAAATTGGGAAGGATGAAGCTTTGCCCGACTTTGGCTTGTCTGACAGCACCAGCACGAACGTCACCAGTTCAGCCGTGTTTTCGGGCGGAAGGGGCGAAAGCAGGCGGACGCCCCGCTCGATGGCGGTGCACTGGCCAGATTTGATCTCGCTGCCCACCATTTCGCTGACAATGCCCTCTACGAAGGGTTGGACCGCCTCGTCCGGCATGTTGGCGATGGTATCGACCATCTTGCTGTCCTTGGTCGACCCGAGTTTTAGAAACGCAGCCTTGGCCATCGGCCAGGTGGCGTCCTTGCGCGCGGCGTAGCGGCCGAGGAACTCGGTTCCGCGCGTGGCGAAGTAACCATTGGTCGCAAGGTGCGGCTTGCAACTCTTCATCGTGCCGCCGATCACGGCGGGCAGGGCATAGCCAACCAGCGCGGTCACCTCGGCCTCGGACAGGCAGGAGGCAGGTGTCGTCGCGGCTTGCGCCAGTTGCGACTGGAACAGCGCAAGGCCTGCTGAGGCTGCCAAAGCAAATCGTGAAATTTTCATGTGATTCAAGCTCCTGCAAGGATCAACGGGCATGTACTGTTGCCACCGCCTGTGCCGCAATACCTTCGCCGCGCCCGGTCAAACCCAAGCGTTCCGTAGTAGTCGCCTTGACCGAGACTGCGTCCAAGTCAATCCCGAGAATCTGGGCAAGCGCTGCACGCATCGCTGCTTTGTGCGGCCCGATCTTCGGAGCCTCGCAGATCACCGTGACATCCACGTTGGCAATCTCAAACCCTGCCGCGCCCACCAACGACGCTGCGTGGGCAAGGAACCGGTCAGAAGAGGCGCCCTTCCACTGCGGGTCAGACGGCGGAAAGTGATCGCCAATGTCGCCCGCCGCAATTGCGCCAAGGAGTGCATCCACCAGTGCGTGGATCGCCACATCAGCGTCGGAATGGCCCGAAAGCCCTTTGCCGTGCGGGATACGCACGCCGCACAGCCACAGTTCCTCACCCTCGACCAGTCGATGGACATCGAAACCCATTCCGGTGCGGACCTGACCGCCCATTGCCTGCTCCTCAAGATCAGCCGCAAACGTCACCTTGCGCAACGCTTCATCGCCATCAACCAGCACCACATCATGACCCGCCGCCATCGCCACTTGCGCGTCATCTCCCGCGTCCGGTGTGCCGCTCCACGCCCGGTGTGCGACAAGGATTGTGGGGTAATCAAACGCCTGCGGTGTCTGCACCCGGTACAACTCTTCGCGTGCCACGGGATGAAGAATAGCGCCTTCAGCCCCGCGAACCATGCTGTCTACCACGGGCAAAACCGGAACAGCACCTAAAGCGCCATCCAATGCACCTAGAAGGCCAGTAATGACCGCACGAGGCAGCACGGGACGCGCAGCATCGTGGATCAGCACTTTGACAGGAGCATCAGCTTCAATCGCCTCAAGTGCCGCCCTAACCGATTCCTGCCGCGTCGCCCCGCCCACCACGAATCGCACTTGCGAAAGACCAGCCAACGCCTCGGCGGCAATATCTTCCCAGCCATCAGGTATCGCCACGATCACGGGGGCGACCCCAGCCTGCAGTAATGCTTCAACCGAGTGACGCAGCAGTGGCTTTCCGCGCCACACCACGAATTGCTTGGGCACCGCACCACCCGTGCGCAGCCCTTTGCCCGCAGCGACCACAACCGCCGCGATCCGCGTTGGCCCGAGAGGAAGAGAAGCGTCCATCCGCCGCGCCTCTACCAGCGCTTGGCATGCCGGAGCAACAGCCTTGCCGTTTCACCTGTAATCGACTAAGCGCTGCCTGTTTTTTAGGCAGTTGATCATCCATGTCCGAAGTCCCCGTCCCGCCACAGTTGAAGCCCATTCAGGTCGGCCCTGTCACCGTCGATTGCCCGGTCGTGCTCGCCCCTATGACGGGCGTTTCGGACCTGCCGTTCCGCACCATCGTGCGCCGCTTCGGTTCCGGCCTGAACGTGACCGAGATGATCGCCAGCCCAGCCGCGATCCGCGAAACCCGCCAGTCGATCCAGAAGGCTGCGTGGCATCCGATCGAAGAGCCCGTGTCGATGCAACTTGTCGGGTGCGAGCCTGATCAGATGGCCGAAGCCGCCAAGCTCTCGGAGGACAAGGGTGCGGCGATCATCGACATCAACATGGGTTGCCCGGTCCGCAAGGTCGTCAATGGCGACGCCGGTTCAGCCCTTATGCGCGACATCCCGCTTGCCACCCGCCTGATCGAGGCGACGGTCAAGGCGGTGAATGTTCCCGTCACCGTCAAGATGCGCATGGGCTGGTGCCACGACAGCCTCAACGCCCCGGAATTGGCGCGCATTGCCGAAGATCTGGGTGCCAAGATGATCACCGTCCACGGTCGGACACGCAACCAGCTGTACAAGGGCACTGCCGACTGGGCCTTCGTGCGCAGTGTGAAGGATGCGGTATCCATCCCCGTGATCGTCAATGGCGACATTTGCGGTATCGAGGACGTGGCCACCGCCATCGCGCAAAGCGGCGCTGACGGCGTGATGATCGGTCGCGGCTCCTATGGCCGTCCTTGGCTGCTGGGCCAGATCATGCACTGGCTGAGTACCGGGGAGCCTCTGGCCGATCCGACCCTGCCCGAACAATACGCCCTGATCGTCGAACACTATCACGCAATGCAGGAGCATTACGGCACGATCACCGGCGTCAACATGGCGCGCAAACACATGGGCTGGTACACCAAGGGCCTCCACGGCTCGGCCGATTTCCGCAACAAGGTCAACTTCATCGACGATCCTGAAGCGGTCCTCGCCAGCCTCGCCGACTTCTATGGTCGCGCGATAGAGCACCAACTCATTGCTGCCGAAACAGCTGGCCAGCGCGCCGCCGCATGATCGCGCTTCCCGACTGGCGCCGTTCCGAACCCGGGCAAAAGCCTGAACCCAAGCGCGTTGTCGCCAGCCTTCCGCTCGCCCTTTTGCAGCTCGACCCGGATCTGATCGTCGCCACGGTCAACCCGGCTGCTGAGCAGTTGATGGGGCAAAGCTACCGCCGCCTCGTCGGCAAATCGGTCTCCGAACTGTTCGATTTTGAAGAGCCCCTTATCTTGGGCCGCCTTGCCGATGGTGAGGCGCAACTGTTCGCGCGCGGCGTGCGGGTGCGCATCATGGGCCAGCCACCGCGCCGGTTTGACGTGATGACCAGCCCGGTAACGCATTGTCCGGGCTGGCAATTGTTGATGCTGCACGAAGGCGTCGGGGTTGAGGCGTTGAGCGGTGATGGCAGCGGGGCCGGGGGCGGGGAGGGAATCGCCCTGCGTGCGCCCGATGTACTCGCACATGAAATCAAGAACCCTCTCGCCGGCATACGCGGCGCGGCACAGTTGCTTGATCGCAAGCTTTCGGAACGTGATCGCGCGATGACCGGTCTGATCACGGCTGAAGTGGATCGCATTGCCAAGCTGATCGATCAGATGCAGTCGCTTTCGCGCCGAAGTGCCGAACCTGCCCAGCAGTGCAACCTTCATGAAGCCGTGCGCCGTGCGCAGGCAGTAATCACTGCAGCGCATCCCGGAGCGGCGCTTATCGAAGAGGCGTTCGATCCTTCGCTTCCCCCGATCATGGCCAATCCGGATTCGCTGGTGCAAGTCCTGCTCAACCTGATGAGCAATGCGCGAGAGGCTTGCCAGCATGAGGGGGCGCCGAAGATTTCGGTCCGCACGCGCTTTGCCAGCGGCATCCAGCTTCACGCAGGGCCGGGAGGAAAGCCGTTGCGGCTGCCTATTGAATTGCGCGTTTCCGACAACGGCCCGGGGATCGACCCCAAACTGCGCGATCACATTTTTGAGCCGTTCGTGACCGGCAAAAAGAACGGGCAGGGCCTCGGTCTGGCGCTGGTGCAGAAGCTGGTGCGCGAAATGAATGGCCGCATCACTCATGATCGGGACGAGGCGCAGGGCCTGACTCATTTCCGCATCCACCTCCCAGTCGCTGGATCGGTGCAGCTATGACCAAGCGCGTCCTGCTCGTCGAAGATGACGCATCCATCGCCCTAGTCATCACCGCGGCACTCGAAGCCGAAGGGTTTAATGTCGACCGTTGCGATTCCATCGCTGGCAGGGATCGCTTTCTCGCAGGGGCTGACTACCGCCTTCTGCTGACTGACGTGATGCTGCTCGACGGCGATGGCATCGAAACGCTCGGTCCCGTGCGCGAAGCGCATCCTTCGTTGCCGATCATCATTCTTTCGGCACAAAACACACTCGATACCGCTGTCCGCGCCAGTGACACCGGGGCCTTCGAATATTTCCCCAAGCCTTTCGACCTTGAAGAACTGGTCCGCACGGTAACCCAAGCCATCGGGATGGCCGAGGCAGCGGAACCCGATCTGCCGGAGGACGTCCCGCAAGGCTTACCGCTGGTCGGTCGCAGCGCGGCGATGCAGGCGGTCTACCGCATGATCACGCGCGTCCTGCGCAATGATCTGACGGTGCTGATCTTGGGCGAATCCGGCACGGGCAAGGAACTGGTCGCCGAAGCAATCCACCAGCTTGGCAATCGCCGCTCAGGCCCGTTTATAGCCGTAAACACTGCGGCCATCCCCGCAGAACTGATCGAAAGTGAACTGTTCGGTCACGAAAAGGGTGCGTTTACCGGCGCAGTCGCCAGGTCCATCGGCAAATTCGAACAAGCCAGCAGCGGGACGCTGTTCCTCGACGAAATTGGTGACATGCCAATGCAGGCGCAAACCCGCCTGCTGCGCGCGCTGCAATCAGGCCGCATCCGCCGGGTCGGCGGGCGAGACGAGATAACCCTCGATTGCCGAATCGTCGCGGCCACCAATCGCGATCTCCTGCCGATGATCGCTGCCGGCACGTTCCGTGAAGACCTCTACTATCGCCTCGCGGTCGTCCCTATCGAGTTACCGCCTTTGCGGGAGCGCGCCGATGATATTGCGGCGCTGTCCCGTCACTTCCTGACCCGTGCTGCGGCTGAAGGCCTGCCGCGCCGCCAAATGACGCAGGCCGGTGTCGATTTGCTTTCACGCCAGCCTTGGCGCGGCAACGTGCGCGAATTGCGCAACTTCATTTATCGCCTCGCCTTGCTGGCGCGGGACGAACTTGTTGACGTTGCCACGATTGAGCCTTTGCTGGCGCAGGCCGAAAATGCCGCAGTCCAAAGCACCGGATCCGGTCTGCCCACCGATCCGTCCGATCTGGCTGCGGCGGTCGATCATTGGGTTGCTGGCAATGCCCCTGCGGCGGGGACGGTTTATGATGCTGCGCTGGCAGCCTTTGAGCGGCCGCTATTTCTGAATGTCCTGGCGCAGACCGGCGGCAATCAGCTTCGCGCCGCGCAGATACTGGGCATCAATCGCAACACGTTGCGCAAGCGTCTTGTCGACCTTGCGATATCGCCGGAAGATGTATCGCGCAGGGATTGAACATCCACGCTCTTGTGCCGATCAGTCGTTTATCCCGCGTAGTCTGGCGTTGGTCGGTTTCTGCTTGCATTTATGCAACAGGGGTGTTGTTACCTTGCAACTATGCAACAGGCCGGCAAAGTTTCGATCCGCCGAATGCCGCGCTGGTATCGCCGCGCGCTCCTAAGCTTGCGCAGGGCAAACGTCTTCTTTCTGCTTGAAGTTGCGGCCACCACCATTCTTGCCCTGATGCTGTCGGTCAGTTGGCTTACGCTGACCGGCGCAAGCTCCGACGGCCAGATTTTGCCTTCGCGCCTCACGTCGAGCCTGCTGATCGGCACGCTGGTTCCGGCTATGGCACTGCTCGTGCTGGGGGGGCGCCGTCTCGCCATTCGCCGCGCCACCAAAAGCCTGCTGGGATCAAGCGGGAGGCTTCATGTGCGGCTCGTCTGGCTGTTCTCGTTGATTGCGGCCATTCCCACGCTGCTGGTGGTGGTCTTTGCCTCGCTGCTGTTCCAGTCCGGTGTAGAGTTCTGGTTCTCCGACAATTCGCGCGGCATGCTCGAAAACGCGAACCAGCTTGCGCGCGGGTATTATGAAGACAAGCTGCGCGATGTGGGCAACGAAACCATCGCAATGGCGGGCGACATCCGCGATTATTTGAATCAAGCCCCGATCACGTCGACCGAATTCGCCGAGGGCTATTCGTATCAGGTGCTCGGCCGCAAGATGAACGAGTCCGCGATTCTGGAGCGTATGCCCGACGGCTCGCTTCGCACTGCGGCCATCGTCGACCCCGAAAAGTCTGAACGCCAGCAACGTGTCACCAATCAGGATCTGAAGCGCCTCGATTCAGGGGAAATGGTCGTCGTCAACGCTTCTGCCGAACGCATCGAAGCCATCACGCCGGTAGACAAGCAGCGCGGCATCTATCTCTATGCCGCCCGCACGTCGAACGCACTTGCGCTTGAACAGTGGGAGCGCGCGCAAACCGTGCTCAAGTCCTACGACATGCTGACCACGCGGGCGAGGGCGCTGCAGCTGCGCTTTAATGTGTTGTTGTTCGCGGTCAGCCTTGCGCTGGTTGCCGTCGCGGTATGGGCCGCACTGCGTTTTGCCGACAGGCAGGTGGCGCCACTGGCCGAACTCGTATCCGCAGCGCGCACCATCGGCAGTGGCAACTTTGCCATGCGTGTCGCGCAAAGCAGCGGTACCGATGAGGTCGGCTTGCTCGCCCGCGCGTTCAACCGCATGACCCAGCAGCTTGAAGGGCAGACGCAGGCGCTTGTTTCCGCCAACGCCCAGCTTGAAGTGCGCCGTGCCTTTATCGAGGCCGTGCTCGAATCCATCACCGCCGGAATCATCTCCATTGGGCGCGATGGGGCCGTGCAATTGATCAATTCGTCGGCTCAGCGCGTAATTCTGCCCACTGATGCACCAAGCCCGATTGGCCGCCCCTTGGTGGAACTCTCGCCGGTCTTTGCCCAACTCGTTGCCTCCGGCCAGCCCAACAACGTGATCCAGCACCCGCTCGACGGTGATCTGCGCACGCTTGCCGTGCGCGTGGCGCAGGACAGCAACGGTCACGTTATCACCTTTGAAGATATCACCCGACAGTTGCTTGACCAGCGCCGCGCCGCTTGGTCCGACGTTGCCCGCCGCATCGCGCACGAAATCAAGAACCCGCTAACGCCAATCCAGCTTGCGACTGAACGCCTGAAGCGGCGATATGGGCGTCAGATCGAGAACGATCCGGAACTGTTTGAAGAACTGACGAACACGATCATCCGTCAAGTTGGTGATTTGCGCAAAATGGTCGACGAATTCTCTTCGTTCGCACGCCTGCCAAAGCCGGTGTTCCGCGCCGAAGACGCAAGCGACCTGGTGCGTCAGTCGTTGTTCTTGCAGGAAGTTGCCCACGCTAACATCGATTTCAGCTTTGCCTGCAACGAGCCTTCGATGCCGGTCCAATGCGATCGCCACCAGTTCGGCCAGGTCATGACAAATGTTGTCAAAAATGCAGTCGAAGCGATTGAAATGAAAGCGAAGTCTGCAGATATTGATTTTAGGGGGCGGATCGCCGTTACGCTGGCTGGTGATGACCAGACTGTCACAGTCAGCGTCACCGATAACGGCATTGGCCTCCCGGCAGAGCGTGACCGCATCCTCGAACCTTACATGACCACGCGCGAGAAAGGGACCGGCCTCGGTCTCGCCATTGTCCACAAGATCGTCGAAGAACACGGCGGCGAAATGGCCTTCACGCCAGAACCGGGCGGCGGCACCCGCGTCACCATGCGCTTCGCCCGCGATCCGCTTTCTACCTCACCCGCGCACGCTGAACAGGACTGACAGGACCCCAACATGGCACTCGACATCCTCATCGTGGACGACGAACGCGATATCCGCGAACTCGTCGCCGGCGTTCTCTCCGACGAAGGCTATGGCTGCCGATTGGCGGCTGACAGCACCTCGGCGCTTGCCGCAATAGACGAACGCCGTCCCAGCCTCGTGCTGCTCGACGTCTGGCTTCACGGCAGCCCGATGGACGGCCTCGAAGTGCTCGACGAAATCAAGCGGCGTGAGCCGGAACTGCCGGTGATCATCTTTTCCGGCCACGGCAATATCGATACCGCCGTCTCGGCCATCGGGCGCGGTGCGATGGACTTTCTCGAAAAGCCATTCGAAGCTGAACGCCTGCTCCTGCTGGTTGAACGGGCCACCGAAACCGAACGCCTGCGCCGCGAAAACCAGCGCCTGCGCCAGGGCTTCGCCATGTCCGATGAATTCACCGGCAACAGTTCGGCGATCAATCAGGTCCGCGCCACGCTCAAGCGCGTCGCCAACACGGGCAGCCGCCTGCTCATCACTGGTCCCGCCGGATCGGGCAAGGAAGTGGCCGCGCGGTTGCTGCATTCCTGGAGTCCCCGTGCGCAGAACGCTTTCGTGACGGTCAATTCAGCGCGCATAACCCCTGAACGGTTCGAGCAGGAACTGTTCGGCGAGGAAGTGGATGGCAAACTGGTGCGGGCAGGGCTGCTCGAAATGGCCGATGGCGGCACGCTGTTCCTCGATGAAGTGTCAGACATGCCGGCGTCCAGCCAGGCCCGCATCCTGCGCGTCCTTACCGAACAGTCCTTCGTCCGAGTCGGCGGGCACCGGCAATTGCGGGTCGATGTGCGCGTCGTCTCGTCCTCGTCGCGCCCACTGGAAAAGGAAATCGCCGAACGTCGCTTCCGCGAGGATCTGTACTACCGACTCAACGTCGTGCCTGTTGCGATCCCGTCGCTGATCGAACGGCGTGACGACATTCCGGCGCTCGTCGACCACTTCTTTGCCCGCTGCGCCAATGAGCAGGGCGTAACCCCGCCAGCTGTCTCGCCCGAAGCGATGGCTGCAATGCAAAGCTATGATTGGCCGGGCAACGTCCGTCAGCTTCGCAACGTAGTTGAACGCACGGTAATTCTAGCCCCCCGCGATCGTCTCGCCCGCATCGATTCGGACATGCTGCCTTCCGAGATCGTGGCCACCCCCATAGGTGGCGATTCGAGTGGTTCGACGCTGATGGGCGTCCCCCTGCGCGAGGCGCGTGAGAACTTTGAGCGTGAATATCTGAAGGTCCAGATCCGCCGGTTCTCGGGCAATATCTCCAAGACCGCCAGTTTCATCGGCATGGAACGCTCGGCTCTGCACCGCAAGCTCAAGCTCCTCGGCATGGCCGAGCGGCGTGATGATGATGAAGACGACTGACGTTGAAACCACAGCTGTGAATACGCATTAATTCGGAACCCAACGCAATTTCCGCTGTTTACGTGACCGACGCAGCAGCTTAAACTCAACACTGAACCCGGCTGGAGTGCTTATGCACGAAGGCCAGATCGCTAAGGTCCGTTAAAGGCCCGAGCCAATATAAAATGGAGTCACGAGAAATGACCGGCAAAACGCTTACCGCGCGCCCGAAACCGAAGGCTGAACCTGCACCCGTGGCGGAAACGCCGGTGCCAGTGGCTGCCCCCAGCGGCGGCAAAGGGCAGAACCTTCAGGATCTGTTCCTCAACCACCTGCGCAAGAACAAGGTTCCGGTCACGATGTTTCTCGTGAAGGGCGTAAAGCTGCAGGGCATCGTCACGTGGTTCGACAATTTTTCGATCTTGCTGCGCCGCGATGGCCAGTCGCAGCTTGTCTACAAGCACGCGATCTCCACGATTATGCCGGCCCAGCAGCTTTCGGTCGCTCACTTCCAGTCCGGGGGTGAGGAAAACGGCAAGAAGGCGCGCCTGCTGCAGGAAGTGTTCCTGTCCAGCGTGCGCGATGCCGCCGTGCAGGTCACGATGTTTCTGGTCAACGGTGTGATGCTGCAGGGCCGTGTCGCTTCTTATGACCTTTTCTGCATGCTGCTTGAGCGTGAGGGCTACGTGCAACTCGCTTATAAGCATGCCGTTTCGACAATTCAGCCTGCCGGTCACGTTGACCTCACCGGCGACTGGGATGGTGAGGATTCCTGAGTACTTTTGAATTTGGCAATAATACCGGCGACATAGCCGGTGAAGTCACCCGTGGCGCGCGCGCCGTCGTCGTCCTCCCTGACATAAAGCAGCGGGGAGGGGGCCTCGGCGCAGACGCTGAGTCCCGGCTTGAGGAAGGGCAGGGCCTTGCCCACGCCATCGGCATCGAGGTGGTTGACGCCTTCATCCTGCCGATCCGCGCCGTTCGCCCAGCCACGCTGTTCGGTGAAGGTCAGGTCGAGCGGATCGCTGTGGCTTGCAATCAGTCAGATGCCGAACTGGTCATCGTGGATGGCGCTCTCTCGGCGATCCAGCAGCGCAACCTCGAAGACAAGCTCAAGCGCAAGGTCATCGACCGCACAGGCCTGATCTTGGAAATCTTCGGCGAGCGCGCAGCCACAGCGGAAGGCCGCCTGCAAGTCGAACTCGCACATCTGGATTATCAGGCGGGGCGTCTGGTCCGTTCTTGGACCCACTTGGAACGCCAGCGCGGGGGCTTCGGCTTCCTTGGCGGCCCCGGTGAAACCCAGATCGAGGCGGACCGCCGTCAGATCCGTGGCCGCATGTCGCGGTTGCGCAAAGAACTTGAACAAGTGCGCCGTACGCGCGGCCTCCACCGTGAACGCCGTCAGCGTGCGCCGTGGCCGGTGATCGCTCTGGTCGGGTACACCAACGCCGGAAAGTCGACGCTCTTCAATCGCCTGACCGGTGCCGATGTTATGGCCGAAGACCTGCTCTTCGCCACGCTCGATCCCACCATGCGTGCAATCCGGCTTCCCGGCGTGGACAAGGCGATCCTGTCCGATACCGTTGGCTTCATCTCAGATCTCCCCACCCAACTCGTCGCAGCGTTCCGCGCTACGCTCGAAGAAGTGACTGCAGCCGATCTCATCGTCCACGTCCGCGACGTCGCCAACCCGGCCACGGCAGACCAGAAAACCGAAGTCGAACAGATACTTGCTGATCTCGGCGTCAACGGGGAGGGGGAGCCGCTGGTCCCCGTGATCGAGGCGTGGAACAAGTGGGATATGCTGACCGCCGATGAACAGGCCATGCGGCACGATCTCATCGCGGCCAAGATTACCGACGTTCCGGTGGTTCCCATCTCGGCGCTGACGGGTGAGGGCGTCGATGTCCTGCTCGACCAACTCGGCAAGATGCTGACCGGTGGAGCGCAGACGCTCGAACTCACCGTGCCGCTGTCAGACGGGCAACGTCTGGCATGGCTCCATGCGCATGGTGACATTCTTGAAGAAAATCAGATTGGTGGGGCCGAAAATGAACCCGCGATGCGCATAAAAGTTCGCCTTACACAGCGCGAACTGGGCCGCTTCACCGCTCTGACTGCTTGACCGCCTGCCACAACACTTCCTGCTGATCGAGCGGAAGCGAGGCAAACTCGCCCTCGGCGCGCGCTTCCATGCCCCGGAAGCGCCGCTCAAATTTGGCGTTTGCCGCGCGGAGCGCATCTTCGGGCGGCACGCCGTATTTGCGCACCAAGTTAACCGCTGCAAACAGCAGATCACCGGCTTCCTCAGTGCGTTCATCTTCTGAAGAAGCCTCACGAAGTTCCTCAATTTCTTCAAAAACCTTTGCGGCAGCACCTTGTGCATCGGGCCAATCAAAGCCTTGTCTGGCTGCACGCTTTTGCAGCTTCTCGGCGCGCATCAGCCCCGGTAATGCCAGCGCAACGCCATCCATCGCACTTTGCGCACCCTTTGACGCACGTTCTGCGGCCTTCGCGGTTTCCCAGCGATCCTCACGCGATTGGCCTTCATCGCTTTCATCGCCGAACACATGCGGATGGCGCGCTTCCATCTTGTCCGAAATCGCGGACGCCACATCTTCAAATGAGAAGAGGCCTTGCTCCTCAGCCATTCGCGCATGGAACACTACCTGTAGCAGCAAGTCGCCGAGTTCTTCTTTCAACGCTGCCATATCGCCGCGCGCAATCGCATCATCGACCTCGTAGGCTTCCTCAATCGTATAAGGCGCAATCGTCGTGAATGTCTGCGCGCAATCCCATTCGCATCCACGCCGCGGATCGCGCAGCCGCGCCATAATGCCAAGTAGGCGGTCAAGATTGGGTGTAGTTGCCGTTGCTGCCATCGCATTGGTCCATTCAATCAAACTTGATAATAAGTATTATGTAAACTAAAGGTGAAAACGAAGCGCCGCGTCACCACCCGATAGCCGTGAACACCAGCGCAACGGCAACGATCAGAAACGCCCACAATGCAGCCATGCGCAGCCCTTCAGACAATCCGATCTGTTTTCCGCGCAGATTGGCGGCCAGCAGCACCAGAGCCATTGCAATCGCGATCAGCCTGACGATGTCGTCACCGCTCATACCACGATCTCCATGCCATCAAACGCCGGTTCAACGTGATCCGGCGTCTCGGCGCTGAGTGTCTGATAATCCATCGATTTGTCGAGATGCGTCAGCACGCCACGCCCGGCGCGCGTCGCCTCGATGAGTTCCAGCGCCATTTCAAGATGGGAGTGCGTTGGATGCGGTTTGCGCCGCAGGCAATCCACCACAAGTACATCGACCTTGTAAAACAGGTCAATCATCTCACCGGTGATCTCGCTGAAGTCTGTCGCGTAACCGATTGTTTTTCCAGCCTGATCAAAGCGAAACGCGGTGGACTGCGCAGGCCCGTGCGGCATTTGGCAATGCCCAATACCTATGCCGCAAATCATCCGTACGCGATCCAGATTGTCCAATTCAACAATCGTGTGATAGCCGTGCTGCCCGGCAAAGACATAGCCAAAACGCTGGCGCAGACGTCGCACGGTTTCAGACGCCGCATAGCCTGGTATTGGTCCCGCACGGCCATAGCGCAAAGGGCGCAGGTCATCGATGCCGTGGCAGTGGTCGGCATGGTCATGCGTCCACAGCACTCCGTCCACTCGGTCGATCCCGCAACTCAGGAACTGATGCCGAAGATCTGTCGGCGTATCCACGAGCAACCGGCTGCCATCCTCACCTTCGACCATGATTGCCACGCGCGTGCGCCGGTTGCGCGGCTCGTTCGGGTCGCAATCGCCCCAATCATTGCCGATCCGGGGCACGCCGGTTGAGGTGCCAGAGCCAAGGATCGTCAGCTTCACAGCACTGCCTTGCTGAACAGTCTGAAGAAGTTTGCTCCCGTCGTGTCGGCGAGCGCCTCCTTGCTCGTCCCGCGCAATCCGGCGACAAAAGCGCAGGTATCTGCGACGAACGCAGGCTCGCAGGTTTTCCCGCGATGCGGCACTGGCGCCAAAAACGGCGCGTCGGTCTCAACCAGCAGACGATCTTCAGGCAACTCCGCAGCAATCGCCTGCAAGTCCTTGGCATTCTTGAATGTCACGATCCCCGAAAGCGAGATCGAAAGCCCCAGTTCCAGCATTTTCGCAGCGAATGGTGCCGAAGCTGTGAAGCAGTGGATCAGTGCCGGGAAAGCGCCCCTCCCCATCTCCTCAGCGATAATCCGGGTCGTATCGTCCTCTGCATCGCGCGTGTGGACGATGATCGGCAGCCCTGTCTCCCGTGCAACGCGGATATGCACGCGGAACAGATCCTGCTGCACCTGCCGGTCTGAATGATCGTAGAAGTAATCAAGACCCGTTTCACCAATGCCAATCACACGCGGATGTGCCGCAGCTTCCAGCAGCACCGCTTCGCCCAGATCGGCGTGGCTATCAGCTTCGTGCGGATGAATGCCAACGCTCGCCCAGACATCGCTCTCACGCTCTGCGGTGCTGACGATGTCGGCCCATTCACGCTGGCGAGTGGAAATATTGAGGAACCCTCGAACACCAGTTTCACGCGCGCGATCAAGCACTTGAGGCTGACTTTCGACAAGTCCCTTGTAGTTGAGGTGGCAGTGGGAATCTATCAGCATCATGCCGTGGCAGACTCTTCGGGCAGTTCAAGGCGCGGAAACGCCGGCACTGGCTGCGCCAGCGTCTCACCTTTCGCCACGCGCGCCATGTACCAGTCAGCATCGGTCAAAGCGGCGAAGCCACGTTCGTCGTGGGGAACGCCCAGTTGATCCAGCACACCGGCCGCTGACCCCGGGACGACCGGAGCGATGGCGATGGTCAGGTCGCGGATGGCCATGAACAGTGTCAGCAGCACGGCTTTCATGCGCTCCGGGTCAGTTTTGCGCAGTGCCCAGGGAGCCTGCTCATCCACATAGGCGTTGCACGCAAAGACAGCGCGCATCCACGCCTCGATGCCCACCGAGAAGTTCAGGGCTTCGAACTCGCGCGGCAATTCCTCGCGGCAAGCGTAGGCCACGGTCGCAAGCAGTACGTCGTCCGGCTCAGCCGTTTCAAACTTCTCAAGTTTTCCATCCATGTTTTTGAAAATCATGGAAAGTGTACGTTGCACAAGGTTGCCGTAGCTGTTCGCCAGTTCGGCGTTGCACCGCATCACAATGGCCTCGGGTGAGTATGAACCGTCGTGCCCGAATGCCACCTCACGCATCAGGAAATAGCGCAGTTGGTCAACGCCAAACCGTTCGGCCAAATCGATCGGATCGGTGACGTTACCGAGCGATTTTGATTCCTTCTGACCACGGTTGAGCAGGAAGCCGTGGCCGAACACCTGCTTTGGCACGGCCAAGCCTGCACTCATCAAAAATGCTGGCCAATAGACCGTGTGGAACCGGACAATATCCTTGCCAATCAAGTGGAGGTTTGCAGGCCAATACTTTGCAAAATCACCACTTTCATCGGGGAAGCCCAAGCCTGTCAGGTAGTTGGTAAGTGCATCCACCCACACGTACATCACGTGGCCATCGCTGCCGGGAACCTTGATTCCCCAGTCGAAGCTGGTCCGCGAAACCGATAGATCGCGAAGGCCTCCTTCAACGAAACGGGCAACCTCGTTCCGGCGGCTATCCGGCTGAACGAACTCCGGGTGCTCGTTGTACAGCTTCAGCAGCGGCTCGGCATATTTTGAAAGCCGGAAGAACCAGCTTCCTTCGACGGTCCATTCCACCGGCGTGCCCTGCGGAGAGAGCTTCTCGCCCCCTTCCCCGGCCACCAGTTCGCTTTCATCGTAGAACGCCTCGTCACGGACCGAATACCAGCCTTCATACCGGTCAAGGTATAAATCGCCGTTCGCCTCCATGCGCTGCCAAAGCTGTTGCACAGATTCATGATGGCGCGGTTCGGTCGTGCGGATAAAAACGTCATAAGACACATTCAATTCATCGCACATCTTTATGAAATACGATGACATTTCGTCTGATAGCTCGCGCGGAGTTACGCCCAGCTCACGCGCCTTCTGGGCCATCTTCAGCCCATGCTCATCGGTCCCGGTCTGGAACCGCACATCGCGTCCCATCGCCCGCTGGAACCGCGCAATGACGTCGGCAGCAATTGCCTCATAGGCGTGGCCGATGTGCGGCTTGCCGTTGGGGTAGGAAATGGCGGTGGTGATGTAATAGGGTTCGCCCATCGGGCTGGTCGCTTTCTTGTAAAGAATCCGCGTCTCTATCGAACGCCTTCCCTAGTCGGCCCAGCCGATGCCAGCAAGGAGCCGATTTCCAACATCAGCATAGCTGGATCGTAGTTGTAAATCGGCGCGTCGCCCGCAAGTCTGACCAATTTGGCATGCGCTTCGGCCAGACGCAGCTTTCCAGCATCGTCAACGTGCTCCAGCGCGCGCACCACGGTCATCCGTGCAGCCTCAATCGCCGCGCCGATCCGCTCACGGTCAGGCCGTACGCCGATTGCGCCCGAAAGCGCCGCCCGGAGACCCAGGTCGCGGTCACCTCGCTCGATCAGCTTCTCGAAAATCGCCTGTGCCCGCCCCAGATCCTGCTCAGCAAAGGCCAGCGCAGCCCCTGGGGAGCCGCCCGACACTGCCAGCGCAGCGCGCCGTGTCTCGTCATTCAGTTCCGGTGCCGCCGCATCCAGCGCCCGCGCGACGTCAGCATCGCTCAGCGGATGAAACCGAACGATCAGGCAGCGCGACCGCACTGTTGGCAGCAATCGTCCAAGTGCATGGACTACCAGCAGAAAAAACGTCCCCTGCGGCGGCTCCTCTAGGCTCTTCAGCAGCGCGTTGATCGCGCTTTTCTCCAGCAGATCAGCCGAATCGATAATCACCGCCCGCCGCGCGCCCAGCGTCGGACGCGTCGTCAGCCGCCGCTGAAGGCCGCGAACCTGATCGACCGATATACTGCGCTTCAGTTGATAGGGTTTGCCCTCGTCACGCTTCTTCACCTCATCGTCATTGGCGGGGAGCGGCGATAGCACGAGGATATCGGGGTGCGCTTCCACCGGCGGTTGCGACACCCCCGGTTCAGCCACCAATTCGGCCGCCGCTGCCCGCGCAAAGCTCGCCTTGCCCAGTCCTTCGCGCCCGGCCAGCAGCCACCCATGATGCATCCTGTCCCCCGCCAGGGCCGAACGCCACGCCCGCCACGGTTCCTCATGCCCGATCACGATAGTCGTTCCATCAGTGCTGCCATGACCCGGCCATGCACTTCGTCTGGCGAACCTTCTGCGTCAACCACGGCAAAGCGCCCCGGCTCAGCCTCGGCGAAGGCGCGGAACGCGGCTGCTACCCGCGCGTGATAGTCGGCACCGCGCCCGCCAATCCGATCCGCCGCACCGCCATCACGCAAGGCAAGGCGCTCTGCCGAAACCTCTGGCCGCACCGCCAGCAGCACCGTGAGGTCGGGTAAAAGCCCCGCGCTGCCAATGCGATGCAGCGTCATCACATCGTTATCTGAAAGCCCACCGCCACCGCCCTGATAGGCGCGGCTACTGTCCACATACCGATCGCACACCACCCACGCCCCGCGTGCAACTGCTGGCAGGATCAACTTTTCGACATGGTCCGCCCTTGCCGCTGCAAACAACAGCGCCTCCGCACGCGCGCCCCAACCGTCGCCTTCGGTGGACAGTAGCATCGCCCGGATCGTTTCGGCCCCGGCTGTGCCGCCCGGCTCGCGCGTCGTCACAACGTCAATTCCCCGCGCCCGCAGCGCCTCGGCAAGCATGCGCCCCTGCGTTGATTTGCCAACGCCCTCGCCGCCTTCCAGCGCGATGAAACGCCCGCTCACAGGCCCACGACACCCAAAGCGCCGTCACGCAATCGATCAAGCATGCCGCCCTTCCGCACCTCGGCACCCGCAACCAGCGGCAGCACATGCACCGGCTCCCCCGGCATACGCACCAGCAGACTTGCCACCGTCTCACCCTTGGCAATCGGCGCCTTTAACGGTCCCTTGTACCGCACGGCGAGGGTGTAGCGCGGCTTGGCGCCACGCGGCATCGTCACGCTCAATCCTCTTGGCGCAAGAAGCGGCACTTCCCGCGCGGCCCCGCCCTGCACCACCGCAGCACCCACCGTCGCGCCTTTGGCAAACAGGGGTTGCGCTTCCCACGCTCCGAATCCCCACTCGATGAAGGCGCGCGATTGGCTTGCGCGCAAGTTGGGCCGATCATAACCGCCCAGCACCATCACCAACCTGCGCCCGCCTCGCTCTGCCGACCCGACAAAGCCATAGCCTGCCTCGTTGGTGAAGCCGGTCTTCACCCCGTCCGCGCCTTCGACAACGCCATAAAGCGGATTGTGGTTGGGCTGCGTGATCCCGCCCCACGTCATCTCGGCATGACCATAAAACCGGCGGTAAAGCTCGGGAAAACGCGTCATCAACGCGCCGCTGAGTGTCGCAAGATCGGCGGCGCTGACATATGTCTGGCCTTCGTCCATCCAGCCGTTCGGCGTGTTGAAGTGGCTGTCACGCATGCCCAGATCCGCCGCCGCCTCGTTCATCAGCTTGGTGAATGCAGGAACCGACCCAACCGCGCCCTCCGCCAGCACGACGCAGGCGTCGTTGGCCGAAACGGTCACAATCCCCTCGATCAGTTCCGCCACGGTCGGCTGCGCATCGGCGGGCAGGAACATTGTGCTGCCCACATTGTGCCATTCACGGAATGTATCGGGCCGCATTCCGATCCTCTGATCGAGCCGCAACTTGCCCTTCGTCAGCAAATCGAATGCCACATAACTGGTCATGATCTTGGTGATCGATGCGGGCACGAAACGGCGATGGACGTCACGCGCATAAAGCGTGCGCCCAGATCCCACATCCAGCAGAAGCGCAATCGGCGCGTCGATCTGAGGCATGGGCGCAACGTTGACCCGCGTATCTACCACCGGGGCAGCCGCCTGCACCGGCACCATGCCGACAGCAACAATCGCCAGAACCGCCAAGACCTTAACGCGCAAGAGCATTCCCCGGTACAATCGGGGCCTCCCGCGCGGTTCAGATTACGGCGCGGTCACGACCCGGGCATCGGCATAGCCCGCCGCGCGCACCTTCGCCAGCGCCGCATCGGCTTGTCCACGATCCTTGTGCGGCCCCACGCGCACGCGCCACACGCGGCCTGCCGATGAGGCCGAACCGCCGATAGCCTTGGCCACAGCGTCGGCCCGCGCCTTGCTGGAATAGGCCCCGGCCTGCACGTAAAGGCCCGACGCCTCGGCAGCAGGGGCCGGGGCAGGTGCGGGTTTTTCGGCAATTTTCGGCTCAACCTTTGCCATAGCAACAGGCTTTTCGGCAGGCTTTGCAATAGCCTTGGCGACCGGTGCGGCCTTGGCTGAAACCTTCGGTTCAATCTTGGCCACAGGCGCAGCGGCAAAAGGAGCCGGCGTTGCAATTGGCACGCCCAGCTTGCGCTTCAGCGCCGTCAGCAATCCTTGTGGCGTATCCATCCGCGCCGGAGCATTCGTACCTGCGCGCAGCAAGGCGCGTTCAGGTTCGGGCGGATTTACCCGGCGCACCCGCACCGGAAGCCGCGATCCCGCAGGCATGCCCAGTTGTGCCCACGCCCCGGGCGATAGCGTAACAAGGTCGCTCCCTGTCATCGGCCCACGCTCCGTCATCCGCACCAGAATCGTTCGCCCGCTGTCCAGCGAGGTCACTTCAACATAGCTTGGCAGCGGCAGCGTGCGGTGAGACCCACTTACGCCCTCACCACTTTCAACATGAGCATAGCCCACCGAATCATAGTTGAGCGTATCGGCAGGGGTATATGTCACCCCATCGACTGTGAAAGGCTCCCCCAGAATCATCGGGTAATCACCGGCGGGACCGCGCATCGCGGCTTCGGAAGTGCCTTTGGAAAGCCCGGAATCCTTGGCATTCGCACCGCCACAGGCGGTCAAAAGCAAGGTTGCGGCAATCGCGGTCAGGCTAGCGGCTGATCTCATCTGCAAGAAGTCCCACGGACAGAGCGTAAAAGTTCGAGCAGTTGTAATCGAGGATAACCCTATAATTTCCGGTTAGCAGATAAGCAGTCCGCCCGCGCCCATCCGGCTCCAGCAGGCTGGCCATGACATTGTCAGCCGGCCAAGCGCCTGATTTCGGGACGATTCCCAATGCGCGCCACTCGGCCATGCTTTTCCAACCGGTATGCCTGTCAAACACGCGCGGGCAACGCGGGCTGACCATCGTGGTGCCCAGCGAACCACGGTCCAGCCCATCAGGCACGCCCACCGCCACGCCCCAGGGCTGCCCGGTGCGCCACCCGGCATCGCGGAAATAGTTGGCGATAGAGGCAAGCGTGTCGGTGCGATTCGTCCAGATGTCGGCAAACCCATCACCATCTCCATCGGCCGCCACACGCAGATAGACCGACGGCAGAAACTGCGGATTGCCAAATGCCCCGGCCCAGCTGCCCACCAGCTTTGACCGCGGCACGCCCCGATCCACCATCTTCATGGCGGCAATGAACTCGTCGGCAAACAGTTCACGCCGCCGCCCCTCATAGGCCAGCGTCGCCAGGGACCGGGCCAGATCGAAGTCCCCGGTATAGCCGCCGTAGTCCGTCTCGTGCCCCCAGATCGCCAGCATGATTGGTCCCGGCACGCCATAGCGCCGCTCGATCCCGCCAAGTTGCCCGGCCGCTGCCGCATATTGCCGCCGTCCACGTGTGATGCGCGAAGCATCAACATGCTGGCGTCGATATGGCTCAAACGCAGGAATCACGCCCGATGACGACCCCGGCTGCGCCCGATCCAGTTGAATCACCCGATGGTTGACCGTCAGCCCCTGAGTCATCACCGAAATGGTTGATTCGCGCACACCCTCGGCCCGCCCACGCGCTGCGAGAAGCTGCAGATATCCTTGAAAACCTTGCTCCTCGGCATCCACTTGGCCTACCGCTGGTCCAGCCGCCAAAAGCGCCAGAGCCGCAACACCGGCAGCCCGCAGGCCACCTATCCGTTTCAAAAATCCCATTCCCCGCGTGTCGCACGGTTCATAAACTATGGGAATCCCCTTTGCGTCCGAAGCGGAAAGCGCTAACGGCGAACCGTTCGTTGGCTCAGACCGACGGAACGCGGACAGGTGGCCGAGTGGTTTAAGGCAACGGTCTTGAAAACCGTCGTGGGTGGAAGCTCACCGTGGGTTCGAATCCCACCCTGTCCGCCATGTCATTTCGATATATCGCCGACGTGGCTGCGCTGGGGGAAATATGCGCCAATTTACTCCATTTGTCTTCGCAGGCGTTGCGCTGGCAACTTCGCCCATTGCGTATGCAAAGGATAACTTCCCCGCGAATGTGACCGTCGCGAAGAACAAGACCGTGGAGAAGATCGACTGGTCTTTTGCAACAGACAAGCCTGTAGAATTCTCTCGAGTGAAACGCTGTATCGCAACCAATCTTCATAACGACGAAGTACAACTGCGGGACAGCGCAGGGTCGTGGGTCGGTCCAGCAACCGGAAACTACTATCGACAAGACAATCGGAGCACGGTGCAAGGCGCGAGTGTCTTTAAGGTCGTTGATGACCAGAATCAGTTTCTCGTGGCGCAAGGTCAAACCGACAGAACCACCGGTCTTTCAGGATGGATCATGCGTTTCGATTTGGAGGCAGCGTTGGAACCAGGACGCGTGGTGCTTATCATGCGAAATGTAAAGTTGGCTGCCAGCAGTACCGGCAGCCTAGGCAACGATGGCTTTCAACCACTTGGAACTTGGTTCCGGTTCAAGTCCAACTACGCCGCGCTCGAAGCCGTCGCGTCGCCCGTCAGATCCTGCATATTCGAGTGATCGCGCCCAAAACAAAATTGGGACAGCGCCCTCGCTACAAAATGCTTGCAGCCCACCGGTGCCATGCCGGTGAGGCTGATTTTAACGCGATTTCCGAATAGCACCTAAACGCACCTAACGCACCTCTGGGTACCTTCAAACTAGTGAGTCATCAGCTTGTGGAGGCCGCGCGAACCGCAGGCCACAGCGGAACCGGCACGGTCGTTTCAAACCGTGCCGGTGTCACTCTCCGCTTAAAGGAAGAAGTTCGCCGAGACCAATGACGTCACGCCGTCAACCTGGAACTGGAAGTCGGCAATTCCGTCGCCGTCAACATCGCCATAGACCATCGAATTTGCGCCGATTGCATCATAGCGCAGTTCACCGGCGCTTCCGCTGAAGGCTCCTGTGCCAATCAGCGTGAAGGCCTGATTGCCGCCTGTCAGCGCGTCGGCGTCAATCGCGTCAAGCCGGATGCGATCCCCTTGTGACGTGGTGAAATCGGCGATGCGATCAAACGAGCCGATGCCGAAGCTGTCCAGCCCGGAGAACACGAAGCGGTCTGCGCCCATGCCGCCGATCAGGACGTCTGCGCCCGCGCCGCCATTGATGATATCGTTGCCGCCCGCACCTGCAAGCGTATCGTTGCCGTTGCCGCCAGTGATGGTGTTGGCGCTGTTGTTGCCGGTTCCGGTGAAATCGCCTGTGCCGACAAAGGTCAACTTTTCAACGTTGTCGGCCAGCGTATAGACAGACAGTGCCGCCTGTACGGTGTCGGTGCCTTCATCCGCCGCTTCCATGACCTGATCCGCAGCGTCATCAACCACGTAGATGTCGTTGCCGTTGCCGCCGGTCATACCGTCAGCACCCGCGCCACCGTCCAGCAGATCATTGCCCTCGCCACCGGTGAGCGTGTCGTCACCCACACCGCCGAACAACCGGTCATTGCCTCCATCGCCGTGGATCTGATCGCTGCCGTCCCCGCCCTCAATGGTGTCGTTGTTTTCGCCGCCGTGCAGTGCGTCGTCCCCGGCGTTGCCAAAGATCCGGTCCGCGCCCGCTTCACCGAACATCGTATCCGCGCCATCGCTGCCGGTGAGCATGTTGGCCAAGGCATTGCCCGTACCGGTCAGGCCGGCTTGCGTGAGCGTCAGGCGTTCAAGGTCTGCATTCAGCGTGAAGCTGACCGATGCTTCGACCGTATCAACGCCATTGCCCCCGGCCTCGTCGACCACGTCACCAGCATCATCGACAACGTACGTGTCGTTGCCGTTGCCGCCGCTCAGCGTGTCCGCACCCGTCAGGCCATCGAGCCTGTTGGCAGCGTCATTGCCGATCAGAACGTTGGCGAAAGCGTTGCCGGTGAGGTTGATGCCCTTGTTGCCCGCAATCGCCTCAACGGTTTCCACCGCCGACCCGGCCCCCAGCACCCATGTGCGCGAGGCTATGACGCGGTCATCGCCTTCTTCGTCAAGCTCGACAACCGTGTCGCCGACCGCGTCTACATAATAGGTATCGTCACCAGCGCCCCCCGCCATGCTGTCGCTACCGATGCCGCCATCGAGCAGATCATCGCCGCCGTTGCCGATCAACGTGTCGTTCCCGCCAAGCCCGTACAGCAAGTCGCTGTCGACCGTGCCGGTCAGTGTATTGGCAACGTTCGTGCCGGTAAGCGTTACGCCGTCGTCAACGCCCGTCACGGTTACCGTCACCGTCGCGGTGCTGGTGTTCCCCGCAACGTCGCTCACCGTGTAGGTGAAGCTGTCGGTCACCGTCTCACCCGCCGGGATGCTGTCAAAGCTGTCCGCATCGGCGACATAGCGCAGCGTTTGCGTTTCGGGATCGAACACAACGCTGCCAAGGGTCGCGCTGGTGTCCACGGCGCTGATCGTCAGCACATCGCCCGCATCGGGATCGGTGTCGTTCCCCAGCAACTGCGTCCACAGGTTGGCCGTCGTGGCGTCCTCATCCACCGCAACGCTATCGGCCGCTGCCACCGGCGAAGGATCGGGCGCGGGCAGGAAGAACGAGGCGACGAGCGGATCGTGGTCAGACACGCGGCCTGCGCCCGGTGCCTGTTCCGAATTGATGTGGACCACATCGACCATCACATCACCCAGCAGCCCCGGTGTGACGAGGAAGTTGTCGAGCGCCTGCGCATTGCCGCCAAAGCTGTAGCTGTAGCGCTCCTCCTCGGGCAGTTGCCGGTGCAGGTTGCTCATCACCCCGCCAGCTTCCAGCAGTTCCACCGAGTCCTCGAAGTAGAACGCGTTGAAATCACCCAGCACCGCAACATAGGCATCGGCGTCCACCGCCAGCAGCCCGTCGACGTAGTCCTTAACCGCTTCCGACTGCCCAATCCGCGCACCCTCACCTGCATTGGCAGGCGGCTGGATCGCGCCGAACAGCGGATCGCTGCCCCCGCGCGAGGTTGAGTGGACGTTGATCGCAGTGATCGTCTGTTCGTTGAACGTAAAGCTCGCTACCAGTGGCTTGCGGCTGTTGCTGAACGCTGCATCGGTGATCAGTTCGGCGCTGCCTTCGACATAGTCGACGCGGTTGACCTGATAGAGGAAGCCGTTGCGGATGTTGCCGTTCGGCTCGCCCCCGGTGGTGTTCGCGGTATCCGGCGCGATCTCGACATAGGCATACTGCGGCCCGCCCGCGGCCAGGATCGCATTGATCAGCAGGTTCGCCGTCACCGTGGCCGAAAGGTCCGACCCCGTCCCCGCCCCGTCCGCATCCTGCATTTCCTGCAACGCGATAATGTCGGGTGCGGCAAGGTTGTAGATCACGTCGCTTGCCAGCAGGTTGAACTTCACGGCCCCATCGGTCGGGTCAAGGTTCTCGACGTTGTAGGTGGCGATGGTCAACCGGTCCGCGGTTCCCGTCAGCGTCGTCGTCTCGCGCTCCAGCGTGCCGACATCGGTGGTGATCGAAACCGCTTCAGTCACCAGCAACTCATACGACTGGAAGTTGTAGCTCATGATGCCGGTGACGGACGAGAGCACATCGCCCTGTGTGTAGCCCGGCACGAACCCGGCAAACAGGCCGCTGTCATCGTCGAGCTGGATACGCTCGGGGTTGTAATCATCGAACCCGTCGGCATTGCCCGAAATCGTGATGCTGCCCCGGTCGTTCACCCCGGTCGCCCCTGCGCCGCCCGAAGCCACCACATAGGTCTCGCCGAAACTGTTGGTCCCGGCCACCACCAGCGGCGCATCTACCGTAACGCGCATGCCCTCGAGCGATTCGTAGAAATCGGCCGCGTCATTTTCTGGGTCGTAAGTTGCAAAGCCGTCGTTGTCGAAAACGTCCGTCGGCGGCAGCACCCCGCCCGTCCCGATCAGCGTCGCCACCGGCAGCGCGTTCCCGCTCGAAACTACCGTCGCCGCCGTCTGGCTGATCTGAGTCACCGTGAAGTTCAGGGCATTGTTGCCAGGCAGCGCTTCCGACACTGTGCCGGTCACCTCTACCGCATCGCCCACCGCGACAGTCGGCGCAGTTCCGGTAAGCACAAACACCGCGTCTGAAGTGCGCGCGTCGCCATCACCGCTGGCGTCCTGCAGGTAATAGCCGTTGCTGTCGACCGCCGTGACGATACCGTCGGTTGTGACCGTCTGGCCGACATATTCGGAATCGTGCCCAAGCCCCTGAATGTCGTAGATCGCCAGTTCGACCGGATCGTCGTTTGTGATCGTGCCGCTGGCCTGTCCGATGACAATGCTGGCATTCACTGCGTTGCTCAACGTCACGCTCAGCGTCTCGTTGCCTTCCGGCGCAATGTCACCCGTCACCGGCACGACGATCTGCTGCACGCTCACGCCCGCTGCAAACGTGACCGTGCCGGTCAGCACCGCGCCAGCATCCAGATCGCCCGCATCCGCCGTGCCATCAAGGTTGATGGCATAGTCAACGGTCGCTTCCAGCGCGCCGCCGCCCGCACGGCGCACCGTGAACACCAGATTGGTGATCCCCGCATCGCCCTCGGCCACGCTCACATCGCCCACGCGGATTTCGCCCGGCGCGTCTGCCGAAAGGAAGGTCTGCCCGCTGTTCACGGCGTTGTAATTGCTGGCCTGCCCGGCGGTCCACGTAAAATCGGCATAGCCAGAACCGGCACCGGTCAGTTGCAGCGAATTGCCGATGGTATCGTTTTCCTGCGAGACCCCGATATTGGTGCTGGTCATGCCCGCCGCAGGACCGTTCGTGGCCGTCATCACGCCTTCATAGGAGATGAACTGCACCACGCGCCCCAGCGCATCGACCAGCGCAATCCCGTCAGGCGCACCATTCTGCAGCCCCGGCGCGGCAAACGATAGCGTGCCGTAACCGTTCGACTGGTCGGCAATCGTCCCCGAAAGCGCAATCCCCGCCGTCGATCCGCCCGTCGCTGCATAGGCCGCGCCGCCGTTTCCGTTATAGAGCACCAGCTTCCAGCCGGTCAGATCGGTCCCGGCAACGCCCGCAACCTCGATGGTCTCACCGCTATCGGTCCCCGCTGGATCATAAGTGATCTCGTTTACGAAGACGTTCGCATTTGGCGTGGGCACGATATCGTCGTTCAGGATCGTGCCCGTCGCGCTGCCCGTACCGATCTGCACAGCTTCATCGGTGCTGCTGATGGAAACGGTGAACATCTCGTCTGCTTCGACTGTCGTGTCGCCGTTCACCTGCAAGGTCACCGTGGCAGTCGTCTGCCCGTCAGCAAACACGACCGTTCCGGTGAGAGCAGTGCCCGATGCCAGATCGTCCGCTGTGGCTGTGCCCAAAGCGACGGTGTAGTTGGCCACCACTTCGCCGATGCTGCTGCCGCTGCGCGTCACGACAAAGCTGATCGCCGTTGTGCCTTCATTCCCTTCGGTGGCCGACGCGCCTGCAATCGAGAGCGTGGGCGGCAGCGGCGGCGCATCGTCGCCAATGATCGTGCCGGTGGCCGTAGCCGTGCCAATCGTTCCGGCGCTCGTTTCGGTGAGCGTTACGGTAAAAGCTTCGTCATCCTCGATATCGGTGTCCGCGCTCAACGCCACGGTGATCGTCTTGCTCGCCTCACCATCAGCGAAGGTGACCGATCCATCGGCTGCGCTGAAATCGCTGCCGTTCTGTGCCGTGCCATTGGCAAAGCTGTAGGCCACAGTTGCTTCGCCGCTGGTCCCGCCGCTGCGGGTTACCGTAAAGGTCAGGGTGCCGCTGTCTTCCTCGGCCGATGCATCGGCGACAGAGAACGTGCCCGGCCCGGCCGCGGCCGCAATGCCGGTGATCGAAAAGTCATCCACGGCCATGCCGTCGTCTGATCCAGAGGCATTGAAATCGGTCCAGCGAATCCAGAACGTTGCGCCGGGCGCTATTTCCGATGCCAGTTCCAATGTTGTCGAAATCGCCGAGCGGAACGCAGCGTCATTGCCGTTGGTCGCGCCGGTCGCCGCTGCCTGGATCGAGGAGAAATCCAGCGCATCAACGTCCACCCATGTGCCGGTAGTCAGCGATGTGGCATCGAAGCTGATCTGGAAATCGAGCCGATCCGTGCGGCTTGCCGTACCCACACGCCATTGTTCGCCCACATAGGCGATCTGCAACTGGGCAATTGCCGTGCCGCTGTCATTGGTGAAGGATGCGCCAAAGGACGGAATGTTCGTGCCACTCTGCACCGTGCCCAGTGCCCGCTCAGTGCTGCTGGCAGCGCCGAAGCTATAGGTATCGCCCGTATTGGATAATCCCGTTCCGGCGGTATATGCACCGTTGACCGTACCGCTGGTTCCACTTTCGGCAATTGCCCAGCCCGTGGGCAGTGTCGAGCTTGAGCCCGTGCTGGCAAGGCTGTCGAAGTTCTCGGTAAAGGCAGTGCCGAGTGCGGTCAGGCTGGTCATCTATGTGTCCCCGGAAAATCGCGCCAGCATGTGGCTGGCGTCAAATTAATGACGGCATAGAAGCCCTGAATGACGTGAGTGTGAAAGCCATCTTGCGTTCGGGCGTGTGCTTTTCGCACGCGGCTGAGCTTTCAGAAGCCAGAATTTCTTGCGTTTTCAAACTCTAAACTGAGAACGGTAAAGTCTCGAACAATCAACAAGGCTGGGGAAAAATAGTTAACGGCGCACGACGCGTTATTACTTATCTGCACCGCGCCAGCTTTCTCGATCTCAACCCCAGACTCCGTCCCAATCAGCCGGCGGCGATTCTTTTTGCGCATGGCGAACCCGCTGCAACATCAGCACCGATGGCACATCATCGGGCATGGCCAGCGCGGCGGCGGCAAAGGCACGCTCTGCACCCGCCCAATCCCGCTCGGCCACCAGTTGCACACCCTCGGCATAATCAGCCAGGCCCTCGGCATTCAGTTCGCCGGTATCCACAATCTCAAAAATCCGCGTCGGCTGCTTGCGCCCGCGCACCCGGATAAGATCGAGTTCACGTAGCGGGAATCTGCCCGCGATCTTCCGCGCCGTCCCCTCGCAGACAATGGCGTTCACACGATAGATCTTGGTCGAATCCTGCAACCGCGCGGCCAGATTCACCGTGTCACCGATCACGGTGTAGTCCATCCGCTTGGGGCTGCCGATTGTCCCGGCGACAACTTCGCCGCTGGCAATGCCGATGCCCAACCGCAGCGGCACCAGTCCGCGTGCGCGGCGGGCCTCGTTCAGGCGCTGCGTTACACCGATCATCGCGATTGCCCCGCTCACCGCGTTGGCGCTGTCGTCAATATGCGGCAGCGGCGCGCCATAAACAGCCATAACCGCATCGCCCATGTACTTGTCGATCATGCCATTGGTCGATGATACCGCCTCGAACAACTCGGTGAAAATCTCGTTGAGCATGTCCACCGTGTCGCGCGGGGTCAGCGTTTCGGCCAGCGTGGTAAAGCTGCGGATGTCGGCAAACAGCACGCTGGCCGGTATCGCCGATCCAAAGATCAGGTCGTCGCCCCGGCTGAACACTTCCTGCACCACTTCCTGCGGCATGAAGCGGCGCATCGTTGAGGCCATGCGCTTGCCTTCGGATATGTCGTCAATCAGCACCAGAGTGCCCACCTGCCCGGTTTCTGCCAGCAGCGGCACGATGCTTACGTTAGCGTCCTTGTCCTGACCGTCGCTCACGGTCACGTGAACGTCGATCAGGTTGCGCACAGATCCGTCCTGCGCCACCGAGGCTATCTCTTGCGCCAGCCACGGATTGGCAGCGGCAAAGCGCGCACCGGCAGCAGCTGAGTCCGCTTGCGGATCATCACTCAACCGCAGCATCTGCCTGGCTGCTGGATTGATCTTGCTGATCCTCCCCTCACTGTCGAGCGTGACCACCCCCGCCGACATCGAATTCAGAATGCTCTCGCTGTAATTGCGCGATGCCACCACTTCGGCAAACAGCGTCGCATTCTCGATGGCGATGGCAGATTGCGCGGCAAAGGCGGCCATGCGCACCACGTCATTCGTGGTAAAGGTGCCGCCGTCGACGCGGTTCAGCGCCTGCATTACTCCAATAATGCGCCCATCGCGCGTGGTAATCGGCATGGACAAGACAGCCCGCGTCACAAACCCTGTCTCGACATCGACTCCGGGATTGAAGCGCGGATCGGCATAGGCATCGGCTACCGACACAACTTCACCAGACCGGAATGCTGCCCCCGCAAGACCGGTCCCCGCATCAATGCGAATGACCTTCTGCGCCACCCCCTCAGCCACCATCGACCACAGTTCGTCATGCTCGGCATCGTAGAGGTAAAGCGTCGACCGCTCGGTGTGCAGGATGCGGCTGGTCGCCTCGACAATTTTCTTCAGCAGCGCTTCCAGCTTCATCTCACCATTGATCGATGAACTGACTTCCAGCAACTGGCGGAGTTCCTCGTTCATCACTTCGCTGGCGTTGATCGTCACGGCCCACCGCTCGGCCAGCACCACAAGGTGCGAAAACAGCATGATCACCACGCCGAATGCGGTGTAATCGATCCCCGCCACGCGGCTGCCGGGTGCCACACCAAACGCCACCACCGAAATCATGCTCACGCTGGCAAACATCGCACCCATGCCGATCAGAAACGGCACGGCCCCGTCCCGCCGGTTCAACACTGCGCGGATCAGGATGACAATGATCCAGGCCAGCCCAGATGCGTGCGCCAGAAAGCTGTAAGCGGTGACCTGAGACGTCGTCAGGACTGACGAAAATGTGTAGTTGAAGGCTTGCACCAGCCACACCAGCCCAACCAGCCCGGTCAATATCCAGAACATGCGCCTCGGGCTCTCCGCCGGAAACAGCGTGTGGGCATAGGCGAGCGCGAAGATCACCGATGCCGTGCCAAACAGGTCCACCAGCGCCAGCATCGGCCGCAACCCAAGGTCCGGCACCAACATCAACAGCAGGTTGTCGTACCCCAGCATCATCGTCGAAGGGATGAAGCCAAAGCAGCCCAGCGCCACGAACAGCGAAACACGGTCGCTTCGCCGGAACAGGAAAATGGCCAGACTGATTGCGCCCAGCACGGTCAGCGCCACCTGGAACAGCATTTCCTGCGCCCAGCGCAGCCCGCCCCAACTGCGCATCGCTTCCACGGTGCCGATCACCGGTGAAGCCTCTATCCCGTTACGCCGGTGGAGGTAGCTCGCCACATCCACCTCCACCCGGATGTTGGCCCCGGTTGCCACCAGCGGAACATCTGTCGATCGCCACTGATAACGCGTGCTGGCCGCATCGCGCCCCACTACGCCGCGTGTGCTCGCCACCTTGCCGTCCACCAATACGCGGTTGGCGGCAAAGACAGTCGGGATATGCAGGGTGTAGGAACCGGGTGGCAGGCTCCGCAGCGTCACAAAGTAACTGGCACGGGCTTGTGCGGGCAATGGCTTGCCATCCGGCCCAGCCTGACTGGCCCATGTGCCCGGCACCGAAATCGGAAAAGCCCGCCCGGCGTATGGCGCATCGTGCCACACCATCGTCCACTGGCCTTCAAGCCGGATGGGCACCCGGTCAGGCCGCTGACCCGCAAAATCGGCAATTCCCTGCCTCACGCCGCCGTCCTGCAGCAATTGCGTGGGGCTCAGGAAGAATGGCAGGCTGATCGCGCACAGCAGTGCCACCATCATCAGGCTGAAGAATGCGCGTTGGAGATAGGTCAGCCCGGCCCGGAACTGTGGCGCTCCTGCCCCAGTCTCCGCACCCCCAGTCTCCACAGCCAACCGTGCGGTCCCGCCCAATTCGTCCACACCCCTCCACAGAGGAAGCGCACTTGCGCAAAGAGGTAATCGTCAATCCCGCAGCCAGAGTGATCCATAAACACCGCAAAGTCAAAATGCGCGGCATCTGCAATAACCAAAAGCGCGGACAGGTTGCCCCGTCCGCGCTATTTCGTTTTCCAACAATACATTGTCGGGAAAATTTCAGAAATCAGATGTGGATTGCCCGCCCATAGGCCGCCAGCACGCTCTCATGCATGGATTCGCTGATCGTCGGGTGCGGGAACACTGTGTGCATCAGTTCCGCCTCAGTCGTCTCCAGCGTCTTGCCGATCACATAGCCCTGAATCATCTCGGTCACTTCGGCCCCGATCATATGCGCGCCCAGAAGTTCGCCGGTATTTGCGTCGAACACGGTCTTCACAAAGCCCTCAGGCTCACCCAGCGCAATCGCCTTGCCGTTGCCAATGAAGGGGAACGTGCCGGCCTTCACGGTGTAGCCCGCCTCCTTCGCCTTCGCCTCGGTCAGGCCGACACTGGCGATCTGGGGATGGCAATAGGTGCAGCCGGGGATGTTGGCGCGGTCCATCGGGTGGGGATGAACGTCCTTGTTGCCAAGTTCCGCCGCGATAGCCTCGGCGGCAATCACGCCTTCGTGGCTCGCCTTGTGGGCCAGCCACGGCCCGGGCGTCACGTCGCCGATGGCCCATAGGCCCTTGACGTTGGTGCGGCCATAGCCATCGATGGCAATGATCCCGCGCTCGGCCTTCACGCCCAGCGCTTCGAGGCCGATATTCTCGGTGTTGGGCGCAATGCCCACAGCAACGATCACGTGGCTGTAGTCGCCCTCTGCGACCTTACCATCCTTGCCCTTGATCTTGGCCTTTACGCCCGAAGCCGAGACGGCAAGGCTTTCAACGCCCGCGCCGGTCATGATCTTCATGCCCTGCTTGGTCAGCGCTTTTTCGAGGAATGCGGAAACGTCGGCATCCTCAACCGGCACAACGCGGTCCATCATCTCAACGACCGTAACTTCGGCACCCATGTCGTTGTAAAAGCTGGCGAATTCGATGCCGATGGCACCAGACCCGATGACCAGCAGCTTGGTAGGCATGACCTTGGGTGTCATGGCATGGCGATAGGTCCACACGCGCTCGCCATCGGCCTTGGCAAAGGGCAGATCACGGGCGCGGGCACCGGTGGCAACAATGACGTGCTTGGCCGAGATCGTTTCGGTGCCCTTGTCTCCGGTCACTTCAACGCTGGTCGCGCTTTTCAGAACGCCGTTGCCCATGTGGACGGCAATCTTGTTCTTCTTCATCAGGTGGGTGACGCCCTGATTGAGCTGCTTGGCCACCCCGCGCGAGCGCTTCACCACAGCGTCCAGATCAGCCCGAATGTTGTCGGCGGCAAGGCCGAACGACGCCGCGTGCTTCATGTGGTTCAGCACTTCGGCCGACCGCAGCAGCGCCTTGGTGGGGATGCAGCCCCAGTTAAGGCAGATCCCGCCAAGGTTTTCGCGCTCGACAATCGCGGTCTTGAGGCCAAGCTGTGCGCAGCGGATCGCCGCGACATAGCCGCCGGGGCCGGAACCCAGAATGATGACGTCGTATTGATCAGCCACGCAAATGCTCCTTCAGGCCCTCGTCAGGCCAATCGTCTAGCGTAGCGAGCGGCGCGTGGCCGCTCGCAGATTAGTCAGGCAATCAGGCGACCAGACCAAGCGGGTTCTCGATCAGGGCCTTGAACGCCTGCATCAGTTCAGCGCCGTCTGCGCCGTCAATCGCGCGATGATCGAAGCTGCCGGTGGCCGACATGATCGTGGCGATGCCAAGCGCGCCGTCGATGACATAAGGCCGCTGTTCGCCCGCGCCGACAGCCATGATCATGCCTTGCGGCGGGTTGATCACCGCATCGAAGTTCTTGATGCCGAACATGCCAAGGTTGGAGAGCGACGCTGTGCCGCCTTGGAATTCGTGCGGCTGCAGCTTGCCCTCGCGCGCCTTGTTCGCCAGCACCTTCATTTCTGTGGCGATGGCTGAAATCGCTTTGCTTCCCGCATCGACGATGATCGGCGTGATCAGGCCTGAAGGTGCAGCAACTGCAACCGAAATGTCGGCGCGGGTAAAGCTGCGCAGTTCATCGCCTGCGAAGCTGACGTTGCACTTGGGCACCTGCACCAGCGCCTTGGCCAGCGCCTTGATGATCAGGTCGTTGACTGACAGCTTGACGCCCTGCGGTTCCAGCGCCTTGTTGAGCTGGCTGCGCAGCTTGAGCAGGGCATCAAGCTGAATGTCGACCGTGAGGTAGATGTGGGGGATTGTCTGCTTTGCCTCGGTCAGGCGGCGGGCGATGGTCTTGCGGACGTTGTTGAGCTTCTGCGATTCAAACGGGATGCCGAAGTCCGGCACTGCTGCCGCGGCGGGAGCGGATGTCTGAGTGGCTTGCGGAGCGGCAGCGGTTGCTGCGAGCACCGGTGCAGCTGCGGCAGGCTTGGCACCTTCGACGTCGGCGCGAACGATACGACCGTTGGGGCCGGAACCGGCAACGGCGGCAAGATCAATACCCTTGTCTGCGGCAATACGCTTGGCCAGCGGGCTGGCAATCACGCGGTCACCTTTGGGCGCGGGCGCAGTGGCGACCGGGGCTGCAGTGGCGGCGGGAGTTGCAACCGGAGCAGCTTCAGCCTTGGACGCTGCAGCAGGCTCGGCCGCCTTTGGTGCGGGCGCAGCAGCGCTGGCATCTTCATCGTCACCGGCGATCATCGCGATTACAGTGCCGACCTTCACGCCTTCGCTGCCTTCGGACACGTCGATGGACACAACGGTGCCTTCATCGACTGCTTCAAATTCCATCGTGGCCTTGTCAGTCTCAATCTCGGCCATGATGTCGCCCGAGCGGACTTGGTCACCCACCTTGACGAGCCACTTGGCGAGAGTCCCTTCCTCCATCGTGGGGGAAAGGGCAGGCATCTTGATCGCGATGGGCATGGGCGTGTTTTCCGTGTCCTGATGCGCAGGAGGGAGAGTGCCGTAGCGGAAACCTCTCCTGCATCTTTTGTCAGCCCCATTTCACCAGCATGGCGCGCCGGGTCAAGTGGCTTGGCGCTTGCACCGCATACGAATTTGCCACTACGAAGGGCCGGGAAGGATGAATGGAATGCCCCAACGCATCTATCTGGTCATCATGGACGAGACTGACGAGGCGCGCGGTGCCTTGCGGTTTGCGGCCCGTCGCGCAGTGCGCACCGGTGGCACGGTTCATATCCTTGCCCTTGTCCCGCGCCAGCAATTCGTGGCGTTTGGCGGTGTGCAAGCAACAATGGAGCAGGAAACCCGTGACCGTGCCGAAGTGCTGGCGATAAGCATGGCCGGCAGCCTTGCCAGCGAATCAGGGCTAAATCCGGTAATTTCGGTGCTGCAGGGCGATGGACCAAAGGCCGTCCGTCACTATCTTGATGAGCACCCGGAAGTTTCTGCGCTGGTCCTTGGGGCGGCAGAAGGTGGCTCACCGGGACCGCTGGTGACGCACTTTTCGGCCATTGCGGGCCAACTGCCCTGCCCGCTCATGATCGTGCCAGGCGTTATGTCGGACGAGGAAATCGACCGGTTCAGTTGATCCCACAGGATTTGCGTCATCCCCGCGCAGGCGGGAATGACAAGCGTTCCGGAGCGCGGGTGGCACCCTACTTCTTGCGGCCCTGATGCCGAATGTTTGAAGGGCGTCCGCGTTTTCCGGCGGTGTGTTGGCCTTGTCGGCGCGCCTTGTGATCGGTTTTGTGGCCGGCCCTTTCGCCGCGACGTTCGATCCGCTGGACGCCTTCGGGAACGTCCACAGGTTCGAATTTAAGCGCACCGGTCAACGGGTTGGCTTCGGCAAGGCGCAGCTTGAGGATCTGGCCCATCACGAACTCCTCGCCGCTATGCTCGCCAATCAGGCGCTGGGCCTTTTCGTCATAATTGAAGCGTTCAGCGCCCAATGTGGAAACAGGCACCAGGCCATCGCCGCCGAGGCCGATGATCGTGGCGAACAAGCCGAATTTCTGTACGCCAGTAACCCGCGTGTCAAAGACTTCGCCAACTTTGCCCGAAAGCCATGCAGCGACATAACGGTCAATCGTGTCGCGCTCTGCCTCCATTGCGCGGCGTTCGGCATTGCTGAGCGCTTCGGAAACGCGGGCGAGATCGGCGCGATCACGGTCCGACAGACCGGAGGCGGCGGGCAGATCGGCCTTTGGCCGGGGCTGCTCCAGTCCATAGGCATCCACCAGCGCGCGGTGGACCAGCAGGTCCGAATAGCGGCGGATCGGTGAGGTGAAGTGCGCATAGGAACCAAGTGCGAGGCCGAAGTGCCCAGCGTTGCGCGGGCCATAATAGGCCTGCGTCTGACTGCGCAGGACGGCCTCCATTATCAGCGCCTTTTCAGCTTCGTCCGCAATGTCCTTCAGCATGCGGTTGAACAGCGAGGGCGTGATGACCTGCCCCAGCGACAGCTTGCGGTCGAACGTGGCGAGATAGTCTTTCAGCGCGGTCAGCTTTTCCCGACTTGGCGGTTCGTGGATACGATAAACGACTGGCGCGACTTTGGCTTCGAGCGCCTTGGCGGCAGCGACGTTGGCCGCGATCATGAAATCTTCGACCACGCGGTGGGCATCAAGCCGCTCGCGGATGGCGATTTCGGCAATCTTGCCCTCGCTGTTCAGCACCACCCGCCGCTCGGGCAGGTCAAGGTTGAGCGGATCGCGGGCGTGGCGGGCTTTTTCCAACAGGCGCCATGCGGACCAGAGGTTTTGAAGATGCGGTGCAGCCTCATCGGCATCAATCCGCCGCTGCGCTTCCTCATAAGCGATGACTTCGGCGATACGCACCACGGCACGCGTGAAGCGCCATTCGCGGACGTTGCCCGAACTGTCGATAGTCAGGTGGCAAGCCATAGCCGCGCGGTCCGCGCCAGATTTGAGCGAGCAGACATCGGCACTGAGCACTTCGGGCAGCATCGGTACGACGCGGTCGGGGAAGTAGACCGAATTTCCGCGCTTGCGCGCCTCACGGTCGGTTTCGCCGCCGGGGCGCACATAGTAGCTGACGTCGGCAATGGCGACGAGCGCCCGGAAGCCGCCTTCGCCATCGGGTTCAGCCCAGATCGCATCGTCATGGTCGCGCGCATCGGCAGGGTCGATGGCGACGATGGGCAGATGGCGCAGGTCTTCGCGGGTCTCTTCGCTAAGCGGGAGTTTGGCAGCGGCTTCGGCTTCTGTCACCGCGCCTTCGGGGAACACAAAGGGGATGCCGTGCTTGTGAATGGCGATCAGGCTGAAGGCGCGCGGAGCAAGCGGATCGCCAAGGACCGCGACGACTTTCATGCCGGAGCGCGGCGAACGTCCAGCGGGTTCGGCAAGGACGAGTTGGCCTTTCTCCGCGCCGCCAAGGTCGGAGATGGGCACAGCGTTGCGCACGCGCTTGTCAACCGGGGCGAGCCAGCCCTTGCCCGCGCCATCGAGTTCGACAACACCCATCATCTGCTCTTCGCCGCCTTGCAGCTTCTTCATCGGGTGCGCGATCCAGCCGCTGCCGGCTTCTTCGGTGCGCGCAAGCACACGATCACCCACCCGCAGTGCGGCATTCCGATCTCGCACTTTGCCGCGCGGTTCGATGACGCGAATGCGCGGCGGGGGGCTTGCGTCATCCGGTTGCCAACTGTCTGGCACGGCAACAGGTTCGCCCTCGTCGATCTCGACAATGCGCAGAACGGTGACCTTTGGCACGCCGCCCATAGCGTGGAAAGCGCTACGGTTGCCGTCGATCAGGCCTTCATCGGCCATGTCCTTGAGCAGGCCCTTGAGCGCGATTTTTTCCGTGCCTTTGAGGCCGAATGCCTTGGCCATCTCGCGCTTGCCGGCAGGTTCATCGGACTGTGCGATGAAATCGAGCACCTGCTGGCGCGTGGGGAGGCCTTGGGGATAACGGAGTTTTGTCATGGGTGGCATGTGGTCTTTCATGCCCCCGATGGCAAGCTGTTAGGGCTTCGGAGCCACCGGGGCGAGCGGCGCGAATTGACCGCCGGGAACGGCAGAGGCGACCGGACTTTCGGAGCCATCTGCGGCCACGGCATTGACGCCGAACAGCCAGTCATCGGCGCGGACGCCGGGCAGGCTGGCTTTGGTATCTGCGGTTTCAAGCAGTTGCGTGTCCCACATCGGTGCATCGGTGCGGCGCTGCCACAACCTGTAGTGGACCGCGCCGGGCACAGCTTGCCATTCTATGTCCGTGCTGGGCTTGACCGCGCCCTTGACCACCGGTGCCGGTGGCATCGGGGTGCGGGCGAGTTTGGCCAGCGCGCGGACATTGAGGCGCGTGACCTTTGCAAGGTATGGAAAGTCCATCTCGTCCGCCGTATCGCCGAACTTCACGCCGCCTTCTGTGCGCAAATCCTGGTGCTGGTGCTCGTAATCCTCGACCGCGACGGTGAAACGCACGGCAGGGTAGCCCTTGTCCGAGAAGGGCAACTGGTCCCCGCCCCGGCCCATGCGGTCTGCGCGCCAGATCTGGCGGACAGCGAGGCCTTTGCCTTCGTCCGCCTCGGCAAGGCTGGCGACCCAGCGCGAGATATTGCGCGAGGGGCTGTCGTTCTCCCCGCCAAAGCGGCGCATCTGGGCGCGCAACGCATCGGTAGAATCAGCGCGCAAGGCTTCGGATAGAACGCGGACATTGGTGTTGTCGCGGTAACCGTCCGAACCGGTGGAGCCGCCAACAATATCGTTGTTGAGGACCGCTTTGACCGTCCAGCCCTGCGCAGCGGCATAATCGGCGAGCAGTTTGCCGCCGAGCAGCCCCTGCTCTTCGCCTGATAGGGCGGCGTAGATGATCGTGGTGGGGAACTTTTCGCGCGAAAGGACGCGGGCGGCTTCGAGAACCAGCGCGGTGCCCGAGGCATTGTCGTTGGCACCGGGGGCGTCCTGCGTAGCGTCAAGCACGTTGGAAACGCGGCTATCGATATGGGCTTGAACGATCACAACCTCGTTCGGGCGCTCACTGCCACGCTGGATGGCCACGACATTGACCAGGCGGGTGGGCGCAGGAACGCGGTCGCCGGTAACCGTGGTTTCCGGTAGCACCACTTCAAGGCAACTGCCGCATGCGGCCGAGGCCTTGCGGAACTCTGCCTCAGCCCATTTGCGCGCCGCGCCGATGCCGCGTTTGGGATCAGTCTGCGTCGAAAGCGTGTGCCGGGTGCCAAAGCTGACAAGTTTCTCCACGTCGGCGCGCAGGCGGGCTTCGGAAATGGCATCCTCGGGCGCAGCATGAGCGGCCGTTGACACGAGGAGCGGAAGCAGGATCAGATAGTTGCGCATGAAAGCTTCATGCAACGCGCGCGCTGTTGCTGCAAGCGGCGTGGCGCGAAAGGGTGGCGTTTGCGCGCCACCCTTTCGGGCAATCAGTAAGACCGCGCGATGAGAATGGTCTCTGTCGCGGGCGCGCCAGTGAACGGGCAAATGCCGGTGGGTGCGGGGGCGTTCAAGGGCGTGTTGCGAATGGTCAGCTTCAGCGCCTTGAGCTGTTCGACCACCGCATCAAGCGCGGCACCGGTGGGCTTGGACCAACCCATTTCGACCCAGCCCGGATACTTGTTGCCGTCGGCGAAGTAGGATTTCAGGCCATCAAGATCAGTCACGTCACGCACGATCTGGGCATCGCGGCGGGCGCGGGCTTCTTCGTAGAGCGAGGACTGGATGGCTTCCAATTCGGACGCGGCGGCAGCGATGAATTGCTCGCGCGGTTGGCCGACGAAGTTGGGCTTGGCATCGGCGCGCCACAACTGATCGCGGCGCAGGGCGGAGACTTGTCCGCCTTCCGCATCGCGGCCGCCAATTTCGAGGATCAGGGGCACGCCCTTCTTGACCCATGACCAACGCTTTTGCGTGGCTTTGCCGGGCCGCTTATCAAGCAGGACGCGGACGCGTTCATCGAACACGCTCTGCTTGGCGAGTGCTGCGCGAATTTCTTCGCAATAGGCGAGCAGAGCGCCGTCGCCCTCGTTGTCGCGCAGCATGGGAAGAATGACAATCTGCTGCGGCGCCACTTGGGGCGGCACCCGCAGCCCGTCATCATCGCCGTGGGTCATGATCACCCCGCCAATCAGCCGGGTGGAGACGCCCCACGATGTGGTGTGGGCGAGCGCCTGCTGGCCCTCCTTGTCCTGATAGCGGATGCCGGCAGCCTGCGCGAACGTGGTTCCAAGATAGTGTGAGGTGCCGGCCTGCAAAGCCTTGCCATCCTGCATCATCGCTTCGATCGAGAAGGTTTCGACCGCACCGGGAAAACGCTCGTTCTCTGGCTTGGGACCAGCGATTACCGGCATGGCAAGCGGACCTTCGGCAAAAGCGCGGTACATTTCAAGCGCGCGCAGCGTTTCCACCATCGCATCAGCTTCGTCGGCGTGGGCAGTGTGGCCTTCCTGCCAGAGAAACTCGCTGGTGCGCAGGAACATGCGCGTGCGCATTTCCCAGCGCACGACGTTGGCCCACTGGTTGACCATCAGCGGCAGATCGCGCCACGATTGCACCCAGCGCGCCATCGCCGCGCCGATCACGGTTTCCGATGTGGGGCGCACAACAAGCGGTTCTTCAAGCTTTGCTTCGGGATCGGGCGTAAGGCCGCCTTTCCCGTCAGAAATCAGGCGATGGTGCGTGACAACCGCCATTTCCTTGGCAAAGCCCTCGACGTGCTCAGCCTCTTTGGCAAAGTAGGACAGCGGTATGAACAACGGGAAGTAGCAGTTCTCGACGCCCGCTTCCTTGATTTGTGCGTCCATCAGCTTCTGGATGCGTTCCCAGATGCCATAGCCCCACGGGCGGATGACCATGCAGCCGCGCACGCCGGATTCCTCGGCAAGCTCGGCCTCGGCGATCACGGCCTGATACCACTGCGCGAAGTCTTCGGCGCGCTTCACATTGAGCGCGTGCTTGATGGTCGAAGGGTTCTTGGAAAGCTGGTTCATGACCTGCGCGTTAAAGCGCAAAGATGTTTCCCGCAATGCCCGGTATGAGCATTGCGGGCACCAAATCAGCTGGAAAGCTGGTCGAGCTTCTTCTGCATATCAGCCATCTGCTTGCGCAGGGCATCAAGGTCGTCAGTTTCTTCGGCCGCCTTGGCCTCACCCGCAGGTTGCGCACCCGGGACAAAGGCGGCTGCGGCTGCCTTCAGCATTTCCATGTTGCGCTGCGCGATCTGGGCAAGCGGGTTGGACCCGATGCTCTCTTCAATCGCTTTGCGCATCTTGGCCTGATTGTCGCGGAAATGCTCCATCGACGCTTCAAGATACCCGGGCAGGAACGCCTGCATCGAATTGCCGTACATCGAAATCAACTGGCGCAGGAAATTCGTCGGCAGCATCTGCTCACCGGCGGCCTCTTCCTCCATGATGATCTGCGTAAGGATCGCGTGCGTAAGATCTGCACCCGTCTTTGCATCCATCACTTTGAAATCGATATTTTCCTTCACCATCTGCGCGAGATGGTCGAGCGTGATGTAGCTCGAAGTGCTGGTATTGTAGAGGCGACGGTTAGCGTATTTCTTGATTATAACCGTGCCGCCATTCTTGGATTCACTGGCCATGATCTGGCACCTCACTGCGACATTTCTATGTATTAGCACGTGCAGTATGTGCAGCGCAACAAATCTTAACAAGTAGCGTTAAGAACCAGTTTGGCGCGAAAAACGTTGGCCCATGATCGTGAGCAGTTCGTATTGCGAAAGCCCGCTCTGCGCGGCTGCAGCAGGAAGATCGTAGTCTGCAGCCAACCAATCACCCTCGCCGCAATCGGGCAGGTCAGTCAGGTCGACGATGGTCAGGTCCATCGAGACGCGGCCAAGCACTGGCACGATGCGCCCTTGCCACAGGAACTGGCCTGTGCCTGTCCAGCAACGCAAATAGCCATCAGCGTAGCCGATGGACAAAATGCCCACTCGCATCGATTTGCTGGCGCAGAACAATGCATTATACCCGACTTTGTCACCCGGTTCGAGGTTTCGGACCTGCACAACAACAGCCTCTGGCCTTGCCACGGGCACGATCACATCAGCGAATTCGGAACGAACTACGCCGCCATACAGTGCAATGCCGGGCCGGGTGAGATCACCGTGGTACGCACTCCCTAGCGCGATCCCTGCGCTATTGGCCAAACTGTACCGGCAGGCAGACACTTTGCGACGGACCTGCTCGAAGCGATGCAACTGGTCTGCGTTCTGCGGTGAATCCTCGTCCGCACTGGCCAGGTGGCTGAGGCAAATATCGATGTCGAGAGCAGCAATAGCCGGGTCTGCCACTTGCGACCATTCAATACCAAGCCGACTCATGCCAGTATCGATCATGACATGGCAAGGGCCGCCGCCGGATTCGGACCAGCGCTGCACTTGGGTCAAGGAATTGAGGACCGGGCGCGCGCCCGTGCTGCGCGCAAACTGGGCTTCGTCACGGTTAACCGGGCCGTGCAGCACAGCAATACGCGCCGCAGGAATGTGCGGGAGGAGCGCGGGAACTTCAGACCAGTGCGCGACGAAAAAGTCACTGCATCCCGCGGCGGCAAGAACACGCACCACCCGTTCCGCGCCGATGCCATAAGCATCTGCCTTTACCGCAGCACCGGCTGCAGCAATGCCCGACATTGCATCGAGTGTGCGCCAGTTGGCGGCAAGGGCTTGCGGATCGAAGGCCAGACGCAAAGTGGCGGGAGGGTGCGAAGAAATGTCAGTCGTCCGTGAAATCGGCGGGCAGCCCCGGCTTCAGGCCCCAAAGGGCGACCAGAAACGCGACGAGGACAACGACCCAGGTATACCAAAGCCCGGCGTAGGGATCGCCGGTGCGCGCAACGATGTAGCTGGAAATGAGAGGGAGGAAACCTCCAAAATAGCCGGTGCCAAGGTGATAGGGAATCGACATCGAACTGTAACGGATACGCGGCGGAAACATTTCCGAAAGCAGTGCGGCAACCGGGCCATACGTTGCACCGGACAGCGCCATGAGCAGCACAAGTGCGGCAATGACCATGACGAGCCTGCCGGTGGTGGGCTTGACCTTGGCAAAATCATAGCCGTGCTGGGAAAGGTCGGCTTGCAATGCCTTTATCCGTGTGGCCGCTTTGTCAGTCCACGGGTAACTGTCAATTGCCATTGACGCGCTGCCAACAGTCGCGGTGAAAAGCGGGCCTTGTTCAAGCTGGTAACTGATACCTGATGAAGCAAGATCTGATAGCAGCTTGGCGCATTGGCTCGACTGTTCGGCGGCGAAGGGGCTGTAATTGCAATCAGGCCCGGCAATAACCACTGGATTGCGCTTGGCCGCAGCGGCAAGTTCCGGGTTGGCTGACGCGCCGAGCAGCCAGAATGCAGGGAACATCAGCAGCAAAGTGAGCGCGTACCCGATCACGATGGGCTTCTTGCGGCCTACCCGGTCGGACCATGCGCCAGCTATCAGATAGAACACCATGCCAATCGCACCGCCGATCCCCACGACGATCTCCGCCAGCGTATCGTCCATGCGCGCAGCCGATTTGAGGAAGCCGAGGCTGGAGAACATTGCGGTATACCAGATCACCGTGAGGCCAGCTGCAATGCCGAAGAGCGCGATGAAGATGCGCCGCTTGTTGCCGGGATAGGTAAAGCTTTCAACAAAAGGGTTGCCGGCCAGCTCACCCTGCTCCTTCATCGCTTGGAAAACCGGGCTTTCCGACAGCTTCAGCCGCATCCACAGCGAAATGGCAAGCAGAGCGAGACTGAGGAGGAAAGGAACCCGCCAGCCCCAGCTTTGCCAAACCGCTTCAGACATCAACGCCTTGCTGGAAAGCACAACAACCAGGCTGAGAACGAACCCGCCAACAACGCTCGCCTGTATGTAACTGGTGTAATACCCACGCCGTCCGCCGGGAGCATGTTCGGCCACGTAGATTGCGGCGCCGCCATATTCTCCACCCAATGCGAGGCCCTGAAGCACACGCAGCAGCAGTACGATGGCCGGTGCGAACAGCCCGATACTGTTTGCCGAAGGAATCAGGCCCACCCCGGCAGTGGCAATGCCCATCAGCGTGACCGTGACGAGGAAGGTGTATTTGCGGCCCAGCTTGTCACCGAGGTAACCGAACAGGATTGCGCCCAAGGGTCGGAACCCGAAGCCGACCGCGAAACCGGCCCATACCAGCAACAGCTGCAACGTTGCATTGTCGGACGGAAAGAAGGTTTTCCCGATGATCGCGGCGAGCGTGCCGTAGATGAAGAAGTCGTACCATTCAAAAACCGTTCCCGCAGAGCTTGCGGCGATAACGAGGCGGATGTCGGACGCGCTAGGCTCCAGCTTCCCGCCTTCAGACATCGCATTGCTGGCATTGCTGGCTGACACGCTGAACTTCCCCCGGCCCTGTTTTCGTCTGGTTATACGGTGAGGCTGTAGCGAAGCTGATGGCTGCGCCGCAAGCCCTGCATTTCAAGCCGCTTTTGTGGCGGCAAGGGCATCGAGGGCGGCGTCCCATGCCAGCAAGATCGCTCCGTGGCGCGCTGGATAGGCCCGGGCGGCTTCGAGGGATTCGAGGCCTGGCCAGTCAGGACGTGAAGCTTCACCCGCCAGCCATTGGGATATGGCAATGCGCGATCCTTCGATGTTCGCCAGATTGCGTCCTTTGGCGGATCGGATGAATAGTGCAGCGGCTGCCTGCCCGACGGCACAAGCGTGCGGACGCAGCCCGATGGCGGTGATGGCGCCGGCAGCGTCTGTATTGAGCGCAAGGTCAATCGTGCTGCCGCAACTACGCGAACGTGCAGTGCCCTTATGGAGCAAGTTTTCATCCCAAGGGCTGGCAGTCAGTTCCATCGCAAGGGCGAGAATGTCGGGGGTATAGAGACCCCTTCCAGCGCTCATCTCAATCGCCCAAAATCTGTTCGCGCGCCTTACGCCTGGCAACGTCGCGCGCTTGATCTGCAGCCTGTTCGCGGCGTTCGGAAATGAGGGTCAACAGTTCTTCGCTGGCGGCGTTGAGGAATGGATAAGTCCGCGCCTCTGTGATCCATTCCGGTCGGCCATCTTCACCCCAAGCAAGGTCATAACCAAAGGTGACAACGGAATAACCGAGCACGACGATGATGAAGCCCTTCACTGCCCCGAAGCCGAAGCCCAGCAAGCGATCAATCGGACCGATAACCGAATCGCGGCTTGCGCTACCCATCCGGCGCGCAATGATTCGGGTAGCGATATAGGGGCCTAGCAGCAGTAGGAAGAACGCGAGCACCCCTGCCCCGGTTTCGGTCGGCAGGTGCGCCGCCAGCCAGTAAGTCAATGGTTCGTGGAAATAATGCACTGCCAGCAGCGCAAGGCACCAAGCGGTAAGTGATAGCACCTCTTCAACAAACCCACGCAGGAATCCGCCGACGGCACCGATGCCGACGAGGAGCAGAACTACATAATCGAAGCCGGTCATTTCGCTCCGGAACCTATGAGCCGCCCATCACGCGGTCAATGAGATTTGGCAGCAGCTTGAGCGGTGAATAGCGCAGGCCATCAACCTTTTCAGCGCCGGCATCCGGGCCGCAGCCAAGGCGGAAGCCAAGCTTTGCAGCCTCGCGCAGGCGGACAGGGGTGTGGGCGACGGGACGCACTTCTCCGGCCAACGAGACCTCGCCGAACCAGATCGAGGCAGGAGGCAACGGTCTGTCTGACAGGGCGGAAATGAGCGCAGCCGCGACGGCGAGATCGGCGGCGGGATCGGTCAGACGATACCCACCCGCCACGTTGAGATAGACCTCTGCCGTGGAGAAATTGAGGCCGCAGCGGGCTTCGAGAACTGCCAAAAGCATTGCGAGGCGCCCTGAATCCCACCCGACCACGGCGCGACGTGGCGTGGCACCGCTGGCGAGCCGGACGGTGAGCGCTTGAATTTCCACAAGAACCGGGCGCGTGCCCTCGAGCGCAGGGAAGACGGCGCTGCCTGCGACCTGCTCCTCACGGCCAGACAGGAACAGCATGGAGGGATTGCCAACTTCCTCAAGCCCTGCCCCCGCCATTGCGAAAACGCCGATTTCGTCGACTGCGCCGAAGCGGTTCTTGATCGCGCGAAGGATGCGGTACTGGTGGCTGCGTTCACCCTCAAAGCTCATCACCACGTCGACCATATGTTCGAGCACGCGGGGACCGGCGATAGAGCCATCCTTTGTCACGTGGCCGACCAGCACCAGCGCGGTGCCGGTTTCCTTGGCAAAACGGATCAGTTCAAAGGCGCAGCCGCGCACCTGGCTGACCGTGCCGGGCGCGCCTTCAATCTGATCGGAGTGCATCGTCTGGATCGAATCGATCACCAGAATATCGGGGGTTGGCATGGTGCCGAGCGTCGTGAGAATATCGCGGACCGATGTGGCAGCGGCAAGCTGGATCGGCGCTTTACCAAGGCCGAGCCGATCTGCGCGCAGGCGAATCTGGTCTGACGCTTCTTCGCCGCTGATGTAGACTGCGGTGCCGCCCGACATGGCGACTTTAGCCGCAGCCTGAAGCAGCAGCGTGGATTTGCCGATGCCGGGATCACCGCCCATCAGGATGGCACATCCGGGCACGAGGCCCCCGCCCAATGCGCGGTCGAACTCGGCAATGCCAGTCTTGCGGCGCTGTGGCAGCGTGACCGGTGCATCAAGGCTGACGAAGGCGACGCGGCGGCCCCCGCTCGACAAATCATGTTTGGCCGAGAAAATCGTTTCTGGCGCTTCTTCGGCCAACGTGTTCCATTCGCTGCAATCGGCGCATTGGCCCTGCCAGCGGTTGGAGACGCTGCCACAGGCCTGGCAGACGAAGCGACGTTTGGGTTTGGCCATCGCCCCCAATTATCAGAACATAGGTGGAACGCAAGCGTAGTTGCGCCATTCCGGTAGCAGTTTGCTAACCATGAAGGCTGGCGTTATCCTTAACGCGCGGTGGATATGACCATGCGTATGGCCCGCATGTCCAAACAGGTTCTGGGGATCGACCCCAAGATGTACCGCCACTTCGCAGCACTGACGCTTGCGATATCGGGCATGGTCGCACTTTTTGCCAATGGTGAGGCGCAGCAGGCCATCGCACAGAGCAACGAGCAGGCCGAACTGAAGCGCGCAGAACAGAAGAAGTTTGGCGCCAAGAAGCTGATAGACAAACGCAGCGAAGGGGGATCGCGCGGGCGGGGCAGCGGGTTTCAGGATACTATCGACGGGCCGATGGACGGCGGTGGCGACGGCACTAGCGGTGTTATCCCGGCATATCTTGCTGTGAGCGCCGCACCAGTTATCGTTGAAGCAGACCGTGCCGCGATGGCGCGCATGTCGCCCGAGCAGCGCAAGGCCTATCTCCGCATGCTCGAAGCCGAGCGGCGCAAGCGAATGGAGCAAGGGCCTGTTGTCCCTACGCAGGCGCAGATCAGTGCACTGGCTACCGCCGCAGCAGCGCGAGCCGGATCGGATAGCGTCGATTGACGCAAATACGGATGGTGCCCCTGGCCCGACTCGAACGGGCACGTATTGCTACAAACGATTTTGAGTCGTTCGCGTCTACCATTCCGCCACAGGGGCACATTCCGGGACGGCCCTTAGCCAGAGCCGTCCCGAAAGGTCAAGTGTTACGCAGCGCGCCTGCCAACAGCTTGTGCAGCTTTGAGTGCAGCGCATCGTTGCCTGCAAGGACAGTTTCATCGCAGATCGGCTGCGAGCGCCCCTTGTAATCCGAAACGAAACCGCCTGCTTCGCGCACCAGCAGGCAACCGGCAGCGGTGTCCCACGGATAGAGGCTGCTTTCCCAGTAACCGTCGAACCGACCGGCGGCGACCCAGGCCAAGTCAAGCGAGGCGACGCCGAAGCGGCGGATGCCAGCGATGCGCGGGCCGAGTTCTGCGTAGATGCGCGCCCATTCGTTGATATCACCACGCCCGGCAAAGGGAATGCCGGTGGCTATCAGCGCTTCATCGAGGTGGCGCCGCGCCGACACGCGCAGGCGGCGATCCTGCAGCCAAGCGCCTTGCGCCTTTTCGGCCCAGAAGCTTTCGTCTGTGATGGGCTGATAGACCAGCGCGGCGGTGACATCGCCCCAGCCCTTGCCATCCAGAGTCGGCTCCTGCACCGCAATCGAAATGGCGAAGTGCGGAATGCCGTGGAGGAAATTGGTGGTGCCATCGAGCGGGTCGATGATGAAGCGGGGCTTGCCATCTTCACCCGGAATCTCGCCGCCTTCTTCCATCAGGAAGCCCCAGCCCGGCCGCGCCACGCGCAGTTCGTCCCACAGCGTGCGTTCGGAATGCTGATCGGCCTTGGACACAAAGTCCGCAGGGCCTTTCTTCGAGACCTGCAGATGCTCGATCTCGCCGAAATCACGGCGCAGGCGGCCGCCTGCCTTGCGCGCCGCGCGCTCCATCACGCGCATCAGGCCGGAAATGGCTGCCATCTAATCAGCCCACCTTGCCGACGTAAGTGCGTTCGTAAACGTCGACGATGATGCGCGTGCCGCTGCCGATGTGCGGCGGAACCATGACGCGCACGCCATTGTCGAGAATCGCCGGCTTGTAGGACGACGAGGCGGTCTGCCCTTTCACCACGGCATCAGCTTCGACGATGGTAGCTTCAACCTGATCGGGAAGCTGGACCGAAATCGGGCGCTCGTCATACATTTCGAGCAGCACGGTCATACCGTCCTGCAGGAATGCTGCGGCATCGCCGAGAAGATCGCTGGGCAGGGTGATCTGGTCATAGTTTTCAACGTCCATGAACACCAGATCATCGCCCTCGGCATAGAGGAACTGGAAGTCCTTGGTGTCGAGGCGCACGCGCTCGATCGTGTCCTGGCTGCGGAAGCGGACATTGGTCTTGCGGCCATCGATGAGGTTCTTCATCTCGACCTGCATGAACGCGCCGCCCTTGCCGGGCTGGGTATGCTGGGTCTTTGCGACCTTCCAGATGCCCTTTTCGTATTCCAGGATATTGCCCGGACGGATGTCCACGCCGCTGATCTTCATGATGGAAAGAGCCTTACCGTGAGTAGGGAAGCGCGGCCCTTAGCCGTTCGCAGCCGCAGCTTCAAGCGCGATTGCCTGAAATGGGGCGGGCGTGCTAGCGCGAGACCATGAAGCCATTTCCGATCATCGCCATCGCTGCCATGTTTGTTGCAAGTGCCGCTCAGGCAGTGCCGGGAGGGAAGCTGACGGTGTTGCAAAAGGGGGGCTGGACCTGCGAAATTCCGGGTGATGCCAACACGCTGGCGACTGAAAAGCCCGAACTTGGTTTCCAGACCATCGCAGATTCAAGCTATGTTGCCCCCGATGGGTCGACGGGCACCTACCTCAGACTGGCGGACCGGTTGACGCTGACCAGTGGTATATTCTCCGGGCGCAGGTTCGTGATGGATGGCGAGGAAATCATGCGTGAAGTGACGCAGGCAGACACGCCAATCGGCATACGCTGCGTACACGCCGGCCCAGTCAGGATTGCGACTCCAGGTTAAACCGAAGCGCTGTCTCGCCGCATACGCCAGTAGGCATAGGCGATGATTGCGGCGAAAGCGGCAACGCCGAAGGGCAGGCTGGCCGGGAAATCCTTGACCACGGCCAGTGCCTCGGTGTTGTCGGTGCCTGCAACGATTGCAGCGAACGCGATGTTGAACAGGCTGTCACCCACAATAAGCCCCGTGGCGGTAAGCACGCCCATGCGCTCTGCAAATTCGGGCGCTGACTGGCGCGCGGCCCAGCGGTTGTAAAGATGGCCGAGGACGGTGCCGAGAATAACCATGAGCGTGACTTGCGTGGGCAAATACATGCCCATGCCGACCGCGAGTGGCGGGAGTGATCCCTTCCCTGCGCGCTTGAGCAGTTCGTCGGCCATGATCACCCCGGCACCAATCGCCGCGCCAAGGCCGACAAGGTTCCAATCGAGACTGCCGCCGAGAACTCCCTGTGCAATGGCCGAGATCAGCGAGGCCTGCGGCGCGGACAGTGCGTTTTCCCCTGCCCCCGGCGCACCCTGAAAGCCGAAGGTGGAGTTGAGCAGATCGAGAATCGGCGGGATCACCAGCGCGCCGAACAGCACACCAAGAATCAGTGCGACCTGTTGACGCCAAGGCGTCGCTCCAACGAGTTGGCCGGTCTTGAGATCTTGCAGGTTGTCGTTGGAGATCGTGGCAACGCCGAATACGATGGCAGTGACGAAGAGCGCGAAGGCGACCAGTGCCTTGGTATCTTCCTCACTGCCGCCCTGCCCGAACAGACCCAGCAGGAGGAGAGAAATTCCCAACGCAGCAAGGATGCCGACGCCCGAAATTGGGCTGTTCGATGCGCCGATCAGGCCCGCCATGTAGCCGCAGACCGAGGCAATGATAATCCCGGCGATCAGGACATAGACGACCGAGGCGATGAGCGTCATGCCCAGAGCGCCCGCGACCGGGCCACCGACGGCGAAATCGGCCAGAAGCAGCGCAATCGGGATCATCGAGGCAAGGATGGTGCCGCCGACGATGCCGATGGGGATGTCTCGCTCGGTAATGTCGAGGCTGTCGATCCCGCCGCCTTTGCGTGAGGCGTTGGCGGCAATGGCTGAGGTCACCCCGCGGACGATCGGCCCGATTACGCGCAGCAGCGTCCAGATTGCCGCTACCCCGATGGTGCCTGCGCCGATGAAGCGGATTTTTTCGCGGAACACGGTGCCGACGAAATCGGCAAGTTCGGTTCCTGCGGGAATGCCGCCTGCAGTCAATTGCGGGAGCAACAAGCCAAAGCTGATGACAATGCCGATGAGCATGGCAATGCCGACCGCAAGGCCAACGAGATGGCCGACGCCAACGAGTGCCAGCGAAAGTCCGCCAAACAGCATCGATCCGCCCGATCCGACCTTGAATGCGCCACCCACTTCCTCGACCGCCAGCTTCATCTTGGCGAGCAACGGATAGAGCGCAGACAGCAGACCACCGGCGGTGACTGCAGCAAGGCCTTTGCGATTTTCCTCAGCCCCGCCGACCCCTGCACCGACTTTCAGCACTTCGGCGGCAGCGACGCCTTCCGGGTATGGAAGGTCAGAGCCGGTCACCAGCGCGCGCCGGAGCGGGACCGAGTACATCACCCCCAGAACACCGCCGACCGCGATGACCGCGACCGACTCCCAATAGGGAAAATCGGCCCACCATCCGACCATGACGAGCCCCGGCAGCACGAAGACGATGGCTGACAACGTCCCTGCCGAACTGGCAATGGTCTGGACGATGTTGTTTTCCTGAATGGTCGTGCCGGAAAAAGCCCGCAGAACCGCCATCGATATAACCGCAGCAGGTATGGAGGTAGCAAATGTCAGGCCGATGCGCAGGCCAAGGTAGACATTCGCAGCAGTGAACACGACCGTGAGGATCGCGCCGAGCACGATGCCCCGAAATGTCAGTTCCCTTGGGCTGGCTGTCCCGGTCATGTGCGCTCCATCCTGTACATCTTTCGTCCTGTCTTGCACGGCAGGACGCCAGAGGGAAGCCGCATCACCTTACAAACGAAACCTTCGTCGATCCGGTGACCATCTGTGCAAGGCGTGCCGCATCCCAATTGGTCAGGCGCACGCAACCGTGGCTTTCGGCGCGGCCAATGGTGTGCGGTTCGGGCGTGCCGTGGATGCCGTAATGCTCCTTGGACAGATCGATCCAAACGACGCCGACCGGGCCGTTGGGGCCTGGCGGCAAGAGGTGTTCGCCTTTGCTGTCGGGCACGTCCCAGAACAGGCTGGGATCATAACTGAATTCAGGATTGTAGGACTTGCCGTTGATCGTCCAATCCCCCAGCGGCAGCGGGTCTTTTTCGGAACCGGTCGTGACCGTGAACAGCGCGACAAGCTTGTCGGCACCGTCATAAACCTCCAGCGTACCTTTCGATTTGCTCACGACAATCCGTGCTGCATCCGGCTGCGCATCGCTGACGCCCAGTGTAGCCAAGGTAGCCAGCCATCCCTTGTTGTCCACGTGAGCCGGATCGATCCGATCTCCACCAACGTTCGGAACGCGGAACTTCTGGTCGGCTGCGAAGGGAGCATTCTGCAGTTGCGGGTTCAATCCACGCAGCACTTCTGGCGTGGTGTGAAAGCGCTCAGCCAGCTTTTCATCGAGCGATGTGTAGGCCATCTCTGGCAGTTTTGCCTGTTCTTCCGGGCTTTTTGGCAGAGGTGCGAATGGGCCTTTTGCAAAGTCCTGCGGAATGGTGACAACGCGCGTTGCGGCAATGTTGGACCAGCGGGTCAACGCCTGCATCGTCGGGTCATCGAATTTGCCGGTGACGGGTAGATCGTTAGCCTTCTGGAAGCCGCTGACGGCGTTGGTGGTGGAAAGGCCGGTCTTCCCGTCAATTACGCCGGGCGCAAAGCCGAGCCGTTCGAGCACGACTTGTGCCTGCATCACAGGGCGTGCTGCATCCTCCTGCTCGCCGGCCTGCCCCGGTGCCGGGTCATTGGATGCCATCGGAACCACGAAAGATGGCGCTTTGGCCGTTGCACTTTCCGAAGCTGCGGGATCGGCTTTTTCAGACTGGCAAGCCGAGAGGGCGACGCTGGAAATGGTCAGGGCAATGGCGGCATTGAAAGTTCGGTACATCATGGCTCCGCGTTCTGTTTGCTACAGAACCGCCGGAAGCCATGCGCGTTCCTTCAGGCGTCGGAACTGACGCGGGGGTTGGCGCGGATCGCATCGAAGAACGCAGCAACGTTGGCAGCCTCATCCCCGTTCCAGACTGCATTGCTGACAGCGAGGAAGTCCGCACCTGCCTGAATCAGCGGAGGACAGTTGGCTGGTGTGATGCCGCCGATCGCGACGCAGGGCAGTTCGAAGATCGACTGCCACCATTCAAGCAGATCGAGGCCCGCAACGTGTTTCGTTTCCTTGGTATTCGACGGGAAGAACGCGCCGAAGGCCACGTAATCCGCGCCTTTGTCGCCAGCATCCATCGCGAAATGGCGGCTGTCATGACAAGTCACGCCGATCTGGGCATTGCGGCCGAGGCGTTCACGCGCATCGGATATGTCACCATCGTCCTGCCCGAGGTGGACCCCATCGGCCCCGAGGCGCTTGGCCAGGCTGATCGAGTCATTGACGATGAAGGCAACGTCATGGTCCGCGCAGATGCGCTGGAGCGGCTCGGCAAGAACTGCTGCGGCGTGTTCGTCCATATCCTTGACGCGGAACTGGAACGCAGCCACCGGCCCGGCATCGAGCGCGCGAGCAAGACGATCGGGGAAAATACCGCCGACTTCGAGCGGGGAGATCAGGTAGAGTTCTGAAGAAAGCTTGGCCATGCGGGCGGCCTTATCGGGAGTTGCGCTTGCCTGCAACGCTGGTTCCGATGCGGTTCATCGTGCCGGTGCGACGCAGCAGCTATGAAACACGCATTCCTCTTCCTGCTTCCGCTGTCGTCGGTATGCCTTACCGGTTGCGCCGTCATCCCTTCGGCCGAACGCAGCGATGGCTTTGCTGTGATTGGTCAGACGACTCGTGTTGGCGCGGTAAAGGTACGACCGAGAAGTGTGGTTGAGCACAGCCGGTGCCCGATGAACGCCCGTTGCGTCTGGGCTGGCCGTGTTGTGGTCGATGCTGCCGTCACACGCGGCGGCGTCTCGGAACGCCGGCAGTTGATGCTGGGCGAACCTTCGAGCGACGGGATCATGCTCGATACGGTAGAGCCGGGGAAAATGACCGGCACACCGCTGCAGCCGTCGGATTACCGCTTCCACTTCAGCATTGCGCAATAAAAACACCCCGCCCCAGCTTTGCTGGTGGCGGGGTGGCCTTTCCGTCCTCTCAAACGAACAGGTTATGCAGCGACGAGGGTCTTTTGCGTCGAGCCGGTGTAGATGTCGTTGATGGCCGCGCCAAGCGCAGCGTCGAATTCCGCGTCGGTCATCTGGTGACGCAGGTCTTCGAGCAGGGCGCGGCTGAAGCTGGCGATGATGCCGGTGTTCTTGGCGAGTTCAACGCAGGCTTCGGGACGTTTGAATCCGCCGGAAAGCGCGACGACGCGCAAAACCTTGGGGTGATTGACCAAGGGGTCAAACGTGCAAGGCGCGACGGGGAGCGAAAGCTTGAGCATGACCTGCGTGCCTTCCGGCAGCACGTCGAGGGCCTTTAGGATTTCGTCGAGCAGGATCGTGTCGCATTCAGCACGGGTGTCGCTCTTGATGTTCACTTCAGGCTCGATAATCGGCATCATGCCGTGGCCGAGAACCTGCATGCCCACTTCGAACTGCTGCGCGACCACGGCGGCAATGCCTTCGCGGTTGGCCGAGTTGATGACCGAGCGTTCCTTGGTGCCATAGACGCCGAGCGCCTTGGACTTTTCGAGCAGCGCATCGAGCGTCGGCATCGGCTTCATCAACTGGACGCCGTTTGCTTCGTCCTCAAGGCCCTTGTCGATCTTGATGAACGGAACGACACCCTTTTCGATCAAGGCGGCAGGCACAGACTTGCCATCAACATGGCCGTCCATCGTGCGTTCGAACAGGATCGCGCCGATGACCTTCTCACCGTGGAACACATCCGAACGGATGATGCGGGCGCGCATGTCGTGGATCAGGCCGAACATTTCCTCTTCGGTGGTCCAGGCATCTTCTGTCACGCCGTAGCCTGCCAGCGCTTTGGGAGTCGAACCGCCTGACTGGTCGAGCGCGGCGATGAAGCCATTGCCGGTTGCCATCTTCGCGGTCATTTCGGTCGTGTTCATCGGTCCGTCCTGTTCTGGCGGAAACCCCGGAATTCCGGCTCCGCATACCTATGCGCGAATGCGCCATAAAAAGACGCTCAGCCATTGTGCGAGCGTCTGGGGAAAAGGCGCATACCTATGCGAGATCACGCCATAAAGAAGCGCGTGCCGCAGTGCAACACGCGCTCCGCGATTTTTTTACATTTCGAGCGCGGCGACGCCGGGCAGTTCCTTGCCTTCCATCCATTCAAGGAATGCACCGCCTGCCGTCGAAACGTAGGAGAAATCGCCTGCAACGCCAGCATGATTGAGCGCAGCAACGGTGTCACCGCCACCCGCGACCGAAACAAGCGAGCCTTCCTTGGTCAGCGCAGCGGCAGTCTTCGCCAATGCCACCGTAGCAGTGTCAAAGGGTTCGGTTTCGAACGCCCCCATTGGACCATTCCAGACAAGCGTGCGGCAAGTTTTCAGCACATCAGCCAGCGCTTCGATGGCAGCAGGACCGACATCAAGGATCATCTCGTCTGCTGCTACTTCATGCACGTTGCACGTGCGAAGCGACGCCGGGTTTGCCGCAAACTCCTTCGAGACGACAACGTCGTAAGGCAAGTGGACAGTGCAGCCCGCCTTGTCAGCATTGTCGAGGATTTCCTCGGCGGTGCCGGTCAGGTCATGCTCACACAGCGACTTGCCAACCGCAACGCCACGCGCCGCAAGAAAGGTGTTGGCCATGCCGCCGCCGATGATCAGGTGATCAACCTTGCTGACCAGATGCTTGAGCACGTCGAGCTTGGTCGAAACTTTGGCACCACCGACAACAGCCGCGACCGGGCGCTCAGGCGCACCTAGGGCCTTCTGAAGTGCCTTCAACTCAGCTTCCATTGCACGTCCTGCATATGCTGGCAGGACATGCGCCAATCCTTCTGTCGAGGCATGGGCGCGATGGGCGGCAGAGAATGCGTCATTGACGTAGATGTCGCCAAGGCTGGCAAAGCGCTCGACTACGGCGGGGTCATTCTTTTCCTCGCCGCCGAAGAAACGGGTGTTTTCAAGGACCGCGATGGCACCGGGCGACAGCGCGGCGACGGCGGCCTTGTCGCCCTCCCAGTCAATATAGCTGACCGGGCGGCCCAACACATGGGCAAGCGGCGCTGCAAGCTTTTTCAGCGAGAGCTCTTCAGACGGCTGTCCTTTGGGGCGACCGAAGTGGGCGAGTACGAGGACTTTTGCACCCTTGTCCGCCAGTTCGCACAGCGTGGTCACGGTGGCGCGCAGGCGCGTATCGTCAGTGACCATACCGTCGGCCATCGGCACGTTGAGATCCTCACGTACCAGCACGGTCTTGCCTGTCAGGTCGCCGAGATCGTCCAGAGTCTTGAAGGTCATTCCTCGATCCTCACTTCATCACCAATAGCGATTTCACCATCGGACAGCACGCAACCCAGCACTCCGCCGCGCCAATCTGGCAACAGCACGTGTTTCAGGCCGGGCAGAATTTCATCCATACGGAAGCATGGATCGCATTCGCAGGTGACTTCTATGCGCAGGCCATTGCCGATGGCGATAACTTTTCCAGCCTCGCGAGGCAGGCGCACACCTTCAACCAGAAGGTTCGCGCGGCGCACATGCCAAGCCAGCACTTTCTCCGCCGGAAGTTCCAGTTCGGTCATCGCAGCAGCCCAACTTTCCGCTTCGATCAGCGAGACTTGGCGGCGGCCGGACTTTCCGGCGCGGATCGTACCGCGACGATCGCCGTGAACGCCGTCCGCGCGGGTCACCGCAACGTGATCGAGCGTCTCAATAGGCCCGCGCGATTTATCGTGCCGCGCAATACCCCCGAGACGCCCGTTCACTTTATCCACCCGTCAGTGAAATAGATCAAAGAAACTTGGCCATCGCGCCTGCTGTATCGAGCATCCGGTTCGAGAAGCCCCACTCGTTGTCATACCACGAAAGGACGCGGACCAGCTTGCCTTCGAGGACAGCGGTTTCGAGGCTGTCGATGGTCGACGAGTGCGCATCGTGGTTGAAGTCGATCGAGACCAGCGGCTCGTCGGTGTAACCCAGCACGCCCTTCAGTGCGCCTTCGGCAGCAGCCTTGAGCACGCCGTTGACTTCCTCAAGCGTGGTGTCGCGCTTTGGCGTGAAGGTCAGGTCGACGACCGAAACGTTCGGGGTCGGCACGCGGATCGACGAACCATCGAGCTTGCCCTTCAGGTCGGGGAGAACTTCGCCAACAGCCACGGCAGCGCCGGTGCTGGTGGGGATCATGTTCATCGCCGCAGCGCGGGCGCGGCGCGGATCGCTGTGGATCTGGTCGAGGATCTTCTGGTCGTTGGTGTACGAATGGATCGTCGTCATCAGGCCACGCTCGATCCCGATGGCTTCGTGCAGAACCTTGGCCATCGGTGCGAGGCAGTTGGTGGTGCACGAGGCGTTCGACACGATCTTGTGATCGGCAGTGAGCTTGTCGTGGTTCACGCCGAATACGACCGTGAGATCGACGTTCTTGCCCGGTGCAGAGATCAGGACGCGCTTGGCGCCTGCATCGATATGCTTCTGGCCACCTTCGCGGTTGGTGAAGAAGCCGGTGCATTCCATCGCAATGTCGATGCCGTTGGCGGCATGTGGCAGGTTGGCGGGATCACGCTCGGCGGTCACCTGGATGCGCTGACCGTTTACGATCAGATCGTTGCCATCAACCGAAACATCGCCCGAGAACGCGCCGTGAACGCTGTCACGCTTGAACAGCAGGGCGTTGGCCTTGGCGTCTGCAAGATCGTTGATCGAAACCAGCTCAAGGCCGCAATCGGGCCGTTCGAGGATGGCGCGGGCGACATTGCGCCCGATGCGACCGAAACCGTTGATTGCAACCTTGATAGCCATGTCAGGTATCTCCTGTTGATTTACGAAACCCGCGAAAGGATCTGCGGGACAATCTTGTCGGCGGTGAGGCCGAAATAGTCATAGAGAACGTCGATCGGGGCAGATGCGCCGAAGGTGTCAATGCCGATGGTCAGGCCATCGCCCACATACTTCTGCCAACCCAGTGTTACGCCTGCCTCAATCGAAACCTTGAGTGCGTCTGCCGGCAGCAGGTCAGTCTTGTAAGCGGCATCCTGTTCTTCGAACAGTTCCCAGCACGGGAACGACACGACATCTGCGCCGATGCCCTGCGCTTCGAGTGCCACAGCAACGTCCTTGGCAATCGCCACTTCCGAACCAGTGGCCAGCAGCACGACCTTGCGTGCGGCATTGGCGGAGACGAGGCGATACGCCCCCTTCGCGCTCTGCATTTCAGCGTCGAAACGGACCGGCGCGAGGTTCTGACGGGTAAGCGCCAGAACGCTGGGCCGATCCTTGTTGGCCAGCGCCAGCGACCAAGCCTCAGCCGTTTCAATCGCATCGGCCGGGCGGAAGACCAGCAGGTTCGGGATCATGCGCAGCGACATGACATGCTCGACCGGCTGATGCGTCGGCCCATCTTCACCAAGACCGATGGAATCGTGCGTCAGAACATAGACCACGCGCTGGTGCTGAAGCGCCGAGAGGCGGATTGCGTTGCGGCAATAGTCCGAGAAGATCAGGAACGTACCGCCGTAGGGGATCACGCCTCCGTGCAGCGCCATGCCGTTCATCGCAGCGGCCATCCCGAACTCGCGGATGCCGTAATAGACATAGCGACCTTCGTAGCTTTCGGGCGTGAACGGCGTGGTCGACTTGGTCTTGGTATTGTTCGAACCGGTAAGGTCAGCCGATCCACCAACCATTTCCGGCACATTCGCCGTGAACGCTTCGAGCGCCATTTCGCTGGACTTGCGCGTGGCAACCTTGGGCGGATTGGCGATCAGCGACTGGATATAAGCGTCGTAACCGGTTTCGGCGGGCAGTTCGCCAGCCATGCGGCGGGCGAGTTCTGCTGCCTTGTCGCTCCCGGCGGCGCGGGCTTCCCACGCTGCACGTGTGGCCTTGCCTGCTTCACCGGCAGCACGCCAGTTGGCAAGGATGTCTGCAGGCACTTCGAACGGTGCTGCAGTCCAGCCCAGATAGTCGCGCGCGGCTGCGATTTCATCAGCACCCAGCGGCGAGCCGTGGACGTTATGACCGCCCTGCTTGTTGGGCGCGCCCTTGCCGATCACCGTGCGGCAGGCGACCAGCGACGGGCGCGGATCGACTTCTGCTTCGGCCAGAGCGCGGGCAATGTCGGCAAAGTCATGGCCATCGCACGTGGTAACATGCCAACCCGACGCAGTGTAGCGGCCAAGGATGTCCTCGGTGGTCGAAAGCGAGGTATCGCCATCAATCGTGATCTTGTTGTCGTCCCACAGCACGTTGAGGCGGCCGAGCTTGAGCGTGCCAGCAAGGCCCACAGCTTCGTGGTTGATGCCTTCCATCAGGCAGCCGTCGCCGGCGATCACCCAGGTCTTGTGGTCAACCAGATCGTCGCCGAACTGAGCGTTGAGGTGACGCTCTGCCATCGCAAAGCCGACGGCCATTGCCACACCTTGCCCCAGCGGGCCGGTGGTGCATTCAACGCCATCGATCAGGAAGTTTTCGGGGTGACCGGCGCAAACGCTGTCGATCTGGCGGAACTTGCGGATGTCATCCATCGTCGGGCTTTCATAACCCGTCAGATACAGCAGCGCATAAATCAGCATCGACCCATGACCGGCCGACAGCACGAAGCGATCACGGTCCGACCAGTCGGGGGCCGAAGGATCATGCTTCAGGAACTGCGTCCACAGCACCGTGGCGACATCGGCCATACCCATCGGCATGCCGGGATGCCCCGAATTGGCTGCCTGGACTGCGTCCATGGCAAGCGCACGGATCGCGTTGGCCATAGGTGCCAGCGCGGTGGTTTCGCGTGTCATGCTTGAAATTAGCCCTTCCCTGTTCGTGCCGCCAGCATCTGGCCCGCACGAAATCCGCTGATTCGGAGCCGGGCCTCTTTGGTCATGGCAGGGCGATGGGTCAAGGCTGCGGGACAGGGTTCTTTGCTGCAAATGCGTTGTCCTGCGCTGTCTTTAGCACGATGCAACAGCATTCCCCCGAATAAGGGTTGAGCGACGGTTGCGATAAAGGCCCGATCTGGTAGTTTCATCGACCATGACGATGGATGGATTGGGCACCGCTTTGGACCGGCTTGAGCAAGCGCTCGTGCGGGTTGAAGCTGCGGTTATACAACAGGGCGGTGAAACGGCCGAGGAGCTTGCGCTTCTCAAGGTCCGTCACCGCAAGCTGAAAGACACGGTTGCGCAGGAGTTGCGGCAATTGGACCTGCTGTTGGCAGGCCTGCCCAAATGAGCAACCTGACACTGATGATCGGTGGCCGTCCCTTCACAGTATCGTGTGCGGATGGCGAAGAAGACCATATTGCGATGCTCGGCCGAATGATCGACGAGCGCGCAAGCCGCATGGGCAGTGGGCAGACCGAGCCGCGCATGCTGCTGTTTTCAGCGCTGATGCTGGCCGATGAACTGCACGAAGCACACCGGCACGCGCCAATCGTGGCACCGCCACCGACAGCCGACGAACCCGTGGCCATCGCCGAGGTGGACGACCTGATCGTCGAGCGCGTGACCCGACTTGCCGAACGGATAGAATCTGTGGCGGCGACTTTGGAACAAGCCCCTTGAGAAAAGGCCAGTGAGTGCCTAGATCAAGGGGGACGGGATCTGCCCGGCACGAGCCGCATGAACATCCCTGAGGCTATAAGCAATCCAAGGGGGCTGCCCCTGTCTGGGATCCTGGTCCCGGGCAAGCGGTCCCCACCTGACGTCGAGGCGTCAGAGGATTTTCCGAGCTAACGACCACGGTGGGCCCGTCACCCTCCTTATTTTGCAGAATCACGGAGCCTCGCGTGGAAGCCAAGAATGCGCTGCGCAGTGAACTGAGAGCGCGGCGCAATGCCCATGTTCTGGCGATTGACCCGCGCGTGATGGCGCTGATGTTCAAACGCCCGCCCTCGCCCGTGGCTGCACTCGTTCCTGATGATGCTGTAGTTGGCCTTTATCTTGCCGGGCCTGCGGAAGCACCGGCAACCGCCTATGCACGGCACTTTCACGAAGCAGGGCACAAGGTTGCCTTGCCGTGGTTTGAATCGCGCGAATCGCCAATGGTCTTCCGCGAATGGGCCTCGCCGTGGGTGGATGATCTGCTTGTGCCGGGCCCGTGGAAGGGCATTGTGCAACCGGCAGGCGATGCAGCGATGCTTATCCCCGATGTGCTGTTTGTGCCTTTGGTCGGATTTGCAGCCGATGGTGGCCGATTGGGGCAAGGCGGCGGGCATTATGACCGTTGGCTGGAGGCCAATCCATCGGCGCTGCCCATCGGCTTGGCGTGGGACTGCCAGTTGGTAGACGATCTGCCCCGTGAGCCGCATGACGTTCCGCTCCACGCCGTGGTAACGCCAACGCGAATCTATGGACCTTGGGAGCATGCAGCGTGACACAACCTGAAAGGCCGGATTGGCGCCCAACCTGGCGTAAACCGGTAGGCATCATTGGGCTGGTCTTGGCGCTGTGCGTCTATGTCTTTGCTGTTGCATCAGCTTCGGCGATCATCGGTGGGTGGCACGTTCTGCTGCAGACACTGGCGTATGTCGTGTTCGGTACAGTGTGGCTGCTGCCCCTGCGGCGGTTCCTGATCTGGATGGAAACCGGGCGCTGGGGGTGATTGAAGCGCAGGTCTGAGTGGAGCGGGGCGTAAAGCCCCTGCACCGTCAGACAAACCGCTTCTGAAAGAAATTCCCAAGGTGGCGCGAGTGACGGGACTTGAACCCGCGACCCTCGGCGTGACAGGCCGATACTCTAACCAACTGAGCTACACCCGCGTGCCCCTTGGGAGACGCGCCTCTATGGCAGGTGCAGCGGAGTGTCAACGGCCAGATTTCGGGAAGTTTTCCACAGCGCGTGACGCGGAAATCAGGAAAAGAAAAAGGCGCCCGAAGGCGCCTTTTAAATCTTCCCAATGGCGCGAGTGACGGGACTTGAACCCGCGACCCTCGGCGTGACAGGCCGATACTCTAACCAACTGAGCTACACCCGCTCACCCTTGGGAGCGCCGCCTCTATGGCAGAGCTTGCGGGCTGTCAACGCTGTTCGTGCAGCATTTTCGGCTCTCCGCAAATTTCCTTTGGTATGCCCCGACTGGGTCAGCATTTCTGGTACTTCCAGTTGCGTGGCTTGCCCTCCCCGATCCATTCGACGGCATGCGCGATACGCTTGTCGCGAGTGGCGTCGGTCTTGGCCTCTACAATCCATTCGATGTATTCCCGGCGTTGACCCGGTGCCATCGCGTCAAAACGGTCACGCACAGCGGCGGTTTCCAGAGCATCGGCAAAACTGGATGGCACGTCGGGAACAGGCTTTGGTGCGGCCTTCGGTTTTGGAGAGGTTGACGCAGTAGAGAGCCGTTCCGCCGCCGCGTTCAGCCGCTGGATGACCTGTTCCTCGTCAGGAAACTGGTCAAGGCTGGCGATCTTGCGGAAGGGGCCTGTGCCGCCCAACTGCTCATCATCGTGAAAGAACACCGAGACGTGCGCCTTGAATGCGGCCATCCCGGCGAGGTTCTTACCCCGCAATGTGAAGTGCGGCATGCCCCATTTTATCGCTTCGACGCAGTCCGGGATTTCGCGATGGACCAGCGCGCGGAAGCGTTCAAGGATCGGGCGGGCAAACTCTCCTGCCTTGGCAATGTGCGCATCGATACGCGGATCGATTGTCGGCATGGGCGTCTCCCTTTTCAGGGAGGATACCACATCAATCTCCCAGCAAAAGTACCGGCGTTTCGATCAGCTTTTTGACTGCTTGAACAAAGCTTGCAGCATCATGGCCGTCCACCACCCGGTGATCGCAACTGATCGAAATGTTCATGAGCTTGCGTTTCTCGATACGCTCCCCCCCCATGCCGTCAGGCACGAACATCGGGCGCTCGACGATGCGGTTGGGGCCAATGATGGCAACTTCAGGGCGGTTGATGACCGGGGTTGTCGCAACGCCGCCCAGCGGGCCGAGCGAGGTGACCGTCAGCGTGGAACCCGACAGTTCCTCGGACTTTGCACTGCCGCTGCGCGCGGCCTCTGCAAGGCGGACAATCTCGCGCGCCAATTGCCATAGATTAAGGCTTTGCGCGTTTCGGACCACCGGAACCATCAGGCCTGCCGGGGTCTGAGCCGCCATGCCGAGGTGGACCGCGCCATAGCGGGTTACCACACCTGCCTCATCGTCATACCGCGCGTTGATCATCGGAAACTGGGGCAGCGCACGGCAGATGGCGGTGATGAGCAGCGGCAGAAGCGTCAACTTCGGCTTATCGCCGCGATGGGCGTTCAGCTGTTCACGCATCGCTTCGAGCGCGGTCACATCGCATTCCTCGACATAGGAGAAGTGCGGGATGTGACGTTTTGACGCGGCCATGTTCTCGGCAATGCGGCGGCGCATGCCGATAACCTTGATGAATTCATCGCCACGTTCGCGGCCTGCGGAGCGGTATCCGCCCTTTGCATTGTAGGAGAGGAACTGGTCGAGATCGGCGTGGCGGATGCGGCCTTCCTCGGAGGAGCGCACTTCGGACAGGTCAATGCCCAAATCGCTGGCGCGCTGACGCACGGCGGGGCTGGCTAGGACTTTGGCGTCGACATCGTGCTTTGCGGAAACTTCGACCACCTCAACCGGGGCGGGCATTGGCTCTGGTGCAGTCGGCGCGACAGCAGCCTCAACTTTCGCCACATCACCAGCATCGGGATTCTCCGCCTCGATCCGCTCAGCCACAGCCTTTTCCGTGGGCGCAGGCGCAGCGTGCCCGTCAGCCGCCTCCCCCTCGGTCTCGATCACTACCAGCGCCGAACCAATCGCCACGACATCGCCAACATCGCCTGCGATCGAGACGACCTTCCCGGTAACCGGGCTTTCCATTTCAACCGTGGCCTTGTCGGTCATCATGTCGGCAAGGCGGCCGTCTTCCTCGACCGTGTCTCCGACTTTCACGTGCCAAGCGACGATTTCAGCTTCGGCGATGCCCTCGCCAATGTCGGGCAGGCGGAATGTATATGTTGCCATGACTCAGGCTTTCATCAAACGGTCGATGGCCTCGCCAATGCGGACCGGGCCGGGGAAGTAGGCCCATTCGAGGCTGTGGGGATAAGGCGTGTCAAAACCGGTCACGCGTTCTATCGGCGCTTCGAGGTGATAGAAGCAGCGCTCCTGCACCAGAGCCGAAAGCTCCGCGCCAAAACCGCAGGTGCGCGTCGCTTCGTGGACGATCAGGCATTTGCCGGTCTTTTCCACCGACTTTTCCACAGTCTCGATGTCGAGCGGGACCAGAGTGCGCAGGTCGATGATTTCGGCATCGACGCCCTTTTCAGCGCAGACTGCTGCGGCGACATGGACCATCGTGCCATAAGCCAGCACGGTGAAAGCCTGCCCCGGCCTCACGATCCGCGCTTTGCCCAGCGGGATGGAGTAATATCCCTCCGGCACGGCGCTGTCCGCATGCTTGGCCCACGGCTCAACCGGTTTGTCGTAGTAGCCGTTGAAGGGGCCGTTATAGATGCGCTTCGGCTCGAAGAAGATGACGGGGTCGTTGTCCTCGATCGCCGCGATCAGCAGGCCTTTTGCGTCATACGGGGTGCTGGGGATGATCGTCTTGATGCCTGAAACGTGCGTAAACAGGGCCTCGGGGCTTTGGCTGTGAGTCTGCCCGCCAAAGATGCCGCCACCGAAAGGCGAACGCACCGTCATCGGCGCGGTGAACTCGCCCGCCGAACGATAGCGCAGGCGTGCTGCTTCAGACACGAGTTGGTCAAGCCCGGGATAGATGTAGTCCGCAAACTGGATTTCAGGCACCGGGCGCAGCCCATAGGCCCCCATCCCCACCGCAACGCCGATGATCCCGCATTCGCTGATCGGCGTATCAAACACACGGGTTTTGCCATGCTTGGCCTGCAAGCCGGCAGTCGCGCGGAAAACGCCGCCGAAATAGCCGACATCCTCGCCCAGCACGACGACATCGGGATCACGCTCGAGCATAATATCCAGCGCGTCGTTGATCGCTTCGATCATGTTCAGACGGCGGACCGGAGCTTGCGAGAGACTGACCGGGGATTCATCGGCCAAATTCTGTGCGTAGGTCATGCGTCTTTCCAATCCGGCCATTTGACCTGGCGCTCATGAATTGCCTGTTCGCTCTGTTCCTTGAGGTGCCAGGGCAGTTCCTCGAACACGTCCTCGAACATCGTGCGGAACGGGTGGTGCAGGCCGTGGCCAAGAATGCCGTTTTTCTCGGCCTCCTTGGTTGCGGCCTTCACTTGCTCCATCAATTCACGGTCCATTTCAACATGCTGCTCTTCAGACCACTCGCCCAGCGCGATGAGGTGCTGCTTCAGGCGGTTGACCGGATCGCCCAGCGGCCATTCTTCGCGCTCGTGTGCTGAGCGATACTGGCCCGGATCATCCGACGTTGAGTGTCCCTCAGCGCGATAGGTAAAGTGCTCGATCAGCGTTGGCCCGGCGTTTGAACGCGCACGGTTGGCGGCCCATTGCGTTGCTGCATAAACAGCCAGCGGATCGTTCCCGTCAACGCGAATGCCGGCGATGCCATAACCGATGGCACGCGCTGCAAAGGTCGTCCGCTCGGCCCCGGCAAACCCGGAAAAGCTCGAAATCGCCCACTGGTTGTTGACCACGTTGAAGATGACCGGCGCATTGTAAACGGCCGCAAATGTCATGGCCGAATGGAAATCGCCCTCCGCCGTCGATCCTTCACCGATCCAGGTCGCAGCGATGCGGGTATCGCCCTTGATCGCGCTCGCCATCGCCCAACCCACCGCCTGCGGATACTGCGTGGCCAGGTTGCCGCTGATCGAAAAGAATGAAGCCTCGCGCGCCGAATACATGATCGGCAGTTGCCGACCCTTCAGCTTGTCGGCGCGGTTTGAATAGATCTGGTTGATCATCTCGACAATGGGATAGCCGCGCGCGATCAGGATGCCCTGCTGGCGATAGCTTGGAAACACCATGTCGTCGTCAGCCAGTGCCATCGCCGGAGCAACCGAGGTGGCCTCCTCGCCGGTGCACTTCATGTAGAAGCTGGTCTTGCCCTGCCGCTGCCCGCGATACATGCGATCATCAAAGGCGCGGGTCAGCGCCATCGTGCGCAGCATGCGGCGCAGCGTGTCGGCATCAAGTTTCGGATCCCACGGACCAACGGCCCGGTGATCCTCGCCCAGAACGCGCACCAGGTCGAGACACAGCGGATGCGTTTCTACCGCGGCACAGCCCTCGTCAGGACGAGGTTGCTCTCCGGCGACCGAAATCTGCAGGTGCGAATAATCGACCTTGTCGCCCGGCCGGAACTTGGGTTCCGGCACGTGAAGCGCAAGCGGCGGAAGGTTGCCACGCGCGGTTCCACTCATCTTGAGAACACCTGCATCTGACTCTCCAGCACCCGAATCAGCCTATGCGAATGCAAAAGCTCGACGAGTGCAAAGTTATAAACGTGTGTTATTTTATTTCACACGCCTTTTCGAGTCAATCGCAGTGTCAGACGGCAACAGGGGCAGACAGTTGGCCCTGTGGCGAATATCCGGTCACCTCGAAATCCTCGATCCGATAGCCGAACACGCTATCGGGTCGGCGCAGGATAGCAAGGCGCGGATCGCCGTCCGGTTCCCGGGAAAGCTGTGCTTCGACAAGATCCCCATGATTGAGATAAAGGTGCGTGTCTCCACCCATCCACACCAGTTCACCCGGTTCCAGATCGCATTGCTGCGCGAGCAACCGGACAAAGAGTGCCGCGCCCCACAGGTTGAACGGCAGGCCCAGCGCAACGTCACAGCTGCGCTGGTAAAGCAGGCCGTTCAGCCTGTTGCCGCTGACATGGAATTGATAGGTCTTATGGCACGGCGGCAGCGCCATCTGGTCCACTTCCGCCACATTCCACCCTTCCACGATGTGGCGTCGGCTGCCGGGGTTTTTGCGAAGAGATTCGATGACGTCGGCTACCTGATTCACGCCTTTGGGCCGCTGGCTGAACAAGCCGTCGCCCGCAGGTTCGTAAACCGGCCAATTCACCCACTGCTTACCATAGACGGGACCAAGGTCACCCCATGCAAGCGCAAACGCTGCGTCATCCACGATGCGGGCTGAGAAGTCCGCGCGGGAAATGTGGTCGCCGGTCGCCTTGCGATAACGGTCCAGCGGCCAGTCGGTCCAGATCTCCACGCCCTGTGCGCACAGGTTGCGGATGTTTGTGTCACCGGTAAGGAACCACAGGAACTCGCGCGTGGCGGTTTTCCAGAACACGCGCTTGGTCGTCAGCAGCGGCATGCGCCCCTCCGACAGGTCAAACCGCAACTGCGCCCCGAACACTGACCGCGTCCCCACGCCTGTGCGATCAACGCGCTCGTCGCCCTGCTCCCAGATGCGGCGCATCAGATCAAGGTACTGCCATTCTGGATGGCGCGCGGATTCGGGCGATGCGATCATGGCACCGCTTCTATCCGCACCTGCACGCCTGCGCAAAAGCCGGACTGCGAAAATTCCCCGCAAAATTCCGTGCGGAAAAAACTTCGTGCGCGCGCTTGCCAGCCCCGGAAGTGCTTCGTATAGGGCGCGCCTGCCTCGCAGCCGGGTAACTGGCTTGCGGATCGGTCGGGGAATAGCTCAGCCTGGTAGAGCACTGTCTTCGGGAGGCAGGGGCCGGAGGTTCGAATCCTCTTTCCCCGACCACTTCACCCTCAGTGGTGAGAAACAGAGCGGCCTTCGGGTCGCTCTTTTCGTTTGTGCATTTGCCGCAACTCGTCGCAACTGAAGCACAAGTCCTTCAATTCACCGCATATTTTCCGGCAGCCAAACGCAAGAGCCCTTTCGCTTCAGCGCAGGATTGCCGACCTTGGCAGGGCTACCCATAAACAGGACAGGAAAACCCTTCCGTGAAAATCCGTAATCTCACCCTCGCCCTCCTTGCCGCGACCGCACCTTTTGCCACCACGGCTATGGCGCAGGAAGCTGCCGCTGGTGCGGCCGCCACGGCAACCGCAACACCGACCGTGGGCGCAACCGTCTATGACACCGCCGGTGCTGAAGTCGGGACCATCAAAAGCGTAACTGCCCCGAATTTCGTGATCGATACCGGCAAAAATATGGCTACGCTGGCGCTGACCGCGCTCGGCACCGGGCCTAAGGGTCCGGTATTGGGCATGACAAAGGTTGAACTTGATGCCGCCGCCGAGAAGGCCGCAGGTGCTGCACAGGCAGAACTGGCATCCGCCATCGTCGCCGACGCGCCAGTGCATGCGTCAGACAAGGCGACCGTGCTTGGAAAGATCAGCGAAGTGAGCGAAACCGATTTCGTGCTCGATACCGGAACCGCCAAGGTCAAGCTGCCGCGCACATCCGTGGCGAAGGCCGAGACTGGCCTCTACATCGGGATGAGCGCTGAACAGTTCGCCGACGCAACCAAGAGTGCAGCGGCCCCAGCGCCGAGCAAGTAAACCCGAAACGAAGGCGGCGTGCAGGTGCGCCGCCTTCGCCTTTACCCGCCCCTGAGTAGTTGGACGCCCCAGTCACGCTCGAAAAGGTAAAGCAGCGTTCGTGCAGCCTCACCACGTGGTGAAGAAAGGCCGCCATCTCGCTCCATCAGAAGGCGCGCGTCATCATGCGCCAAAGGCAGCAGCCGGGCGATCTGTTCAAAGTCGGCCACCTTGAACGGGGTATCTCCCGATTGCCGCGTGCCGAGCAGTTCGCCGCCGCCGCGCAGCCGCAAATCTTCCTCCGCCAGCCTGAAACCGTCCTGCGTTTCCCGCATTAAAGCCAGTCGCTCCCGCCCGGTTTCCGACAAAGCATCACCGCGCAGCAGCAAGCAGGTCGATTGCTGGCTGCCCCGCCCCACGCGCCCGCGCAACTGGTGCAGTTGGGCAAGGCCAAAACGCTCTGCCTGCTCAATCACCATCAGCGTGGCGTTTGGCACGTCCACGCCCACTTCAATCACCGTTGTCGCAACCAGTAGCTTGGCATCGCCGCGTGCAAAGCGCTCCATTGCCGCGTCTTTGGCCTCGGGCCGCATCTGGCCGTGGACCATGACGACGGCATCGCCAAACCGCTCTGACAGCAGTGCGTGGCGGGCTTCGGCAGCGGCAATATCGGCTGTTTCCAGTTCACGCACCATCGGGCAGACCCAATAGGCCTGCGCACCTTTGGCGATGTGTCGTCCGATCCCTTCGATCACATCGGCAAGGCGATCCTGCGCCACCACGCGGGTGTCAATTGCCTGACGCCCCGGCGGCATCTCATCAAGCCGTGAGACGTCCATCTCCCCATACTGGGCCAGCGTCAGCGTGCGCGGAATAGGCGTTGCAGTCATCGCCAAACAGTGCGGCGTGCGCTTTGCCTTTTGGGACAGCATCAGCCGCTGGCCCACGCCAAAGCGGTGCTGCTCATCAATCACTGCCAGCGTAAGATTGCGATAAGCGACCGTGTCCTGAAAAATCGCGTGGGTGCCAACGCAAATGTCGATGCTGCCGTCCAGCAGCCCCATGAGGATCGACTCGCGCGCCTTGCCTTTGTCACGCCCCGTCAGCAGGGCAATGGTCACGCCGGTGCCTGCAGCCATGCGGGTGAGCGTTTCGGAATGCTGGCGCGCCAGGATTTCCGTCGGGGCAAGCAGCGCCGCCTGCCCTCCGGCCTCCACCGCAATCAGCATGGCGTTCAGCGCCACCGCCGTTTTGCCCGATCCGACATCGCCTTGCAGCAGCCGCAACATCGGCGCGCCTTGGGCCACGTCTCCTTCGATTTCGGCAATCGAGCGCTTCTGCGCACCGGTCAGTTCGAACGGCAGGTTGAGCTTTGCCCGCAAACGCCCATCGCCATGCAGCGGCGTTCCCTTCTTGGCGCGGTTGCTTTCGCGCACCAGCAGCAGAGCAAGGCTGTTGGCCAGAAGCTCGTCATAGGCGAGCCGGTCCCGCGCCTGCGGATGTTCGGCCTTGTGAGCCAGCGGCAAGGCTTCATGCCAGCGCGGCCAGTCCATCTTTGCGGCCAGCCCAGGTTCGATCCATTCAGGAAGCTCCGGCAGTCCTTCCAGAGACTGGTAAACCAGCGCCTGCAAGCGACCCTGCGTAAGCCCGTCGGACAAAGGGTAGACCGGCTCGTTCAACTGGCCGAGCATGCCTGCGCTGTCTTCGCTCACATGATCCGGGTGGACCATCTGCCACGTCTGGCCATACTGGTCCAAACGCCCCGCAACCCAGCGCTTTTCGTCCAGCGGCAACTGCTTCTTGCCCGAATAGGACGCCCGCCCGAAATAGGTGAGTGCGATGTAGTTGCCCAGCGCATCCTCGGCCATCACCCGGAACGGCCCTCGCCCGGCGGATTGCTTGTACTCGCGCGGGGTTAGCGCCACCACGATCTGCTCGCCAACGCCAGCCTCGTCCAGATTGGCGACGGCGCGCCGCGCAACGAAGCGGTCGGGCAAGTGATAGGCCAAGTCCTTCACCCGCGTCAGGCCAAGCTTCTCAAGCGGACGGGCAAGCCCCGGCCCTACACCTTTCAGGCTGCCGGATTCGGCGAATAGCGGGTTGAGCACATCGGGACGCATTGCGCCGACATAGGCCGACCACACGCATTTCGCCAATGGTGGGCTGTGTGAAAATCACGCCAATTTTGATGCAGCGCATAGAGCGTGGAGCCAAGTGCGCGTCTCATCCGTTCAGCAGGCAACAGTCACAGGAGTTTTTACACAATGCTGATCCCCCACGGTGCCGTCATCGCGCTTGTCGATGGTGAAGACTGGCAGATCCTGCGCAACAGCGGAACGGAAGCCGAGCCTGAATTGACCGAGATGGCAACGCCAGAACTGGTTGAAAGCAACCACGGATCGGGCGGCCGCCACGCGGTCAGCTCCGCCAATCCATCGGGCAATCAGCGCGATGAAGACGCGCATGCGGCAGCGGTTGCCGAATGGCTGAACCGGCAGGTGCAGGACCACAAGATCGAACAACTCGTAGTCATCGCTCCGCCACGTACGCTGGGCGAATTGCGGCACCATTACAGCAAGGCCGTGCAGCGCGCTGTCATCGGTGAACTGGCGAAGGACTTCATGGACCGCCAGCCTACACAGATCATCGCGGCGCTGCGCAGCAAGTAGGGCGGCAACTATCCCGGCGCGCGGAAGCCACGTGTGCCGGGATCTTGCGCCACATGCCCGCTTGAACAGGCTGCGCGGCCTTGTTTCAGGCGCAGGTTCGGCCTAACGGCAATGCCATGACGAACAGCGCAGCCGAGATTACGCCCGAACGCCTCAAGCGCCTGCAATTCCGCGCATGGCATCGCGGCACGCGTGAAGCGGACTATATGATCGGCTGCTATTTCGATCGGTTTCACGCCACGTGGAATGCCGATCAGGTCGCGTGGTTCGAAGCGTTGATCGAGGAAGAAGACGTCGACATCATGGCTTGGGCGCTCGGCACGCAATCTGTGCCCCCGGAGTATGCCGGTGCCATGATGGACGTGATGCGCAAGCTCGACTACGTTGAAATCCCGCGCTGATCCTGCGTCTCGCGCACTAGCAACCTTGCCATGTCAGACCTGAACCGCATCCTCTCCGCCAAATCGCCGCTGACACTCGCGTCCATCGCGCGCGGGGCGCAGCCGCTTGTGCTGGCCGATCTTGCCCGCACCGCAAAGGGGCGCGCGGTGTTCATCGCGCCGGATGAAGCGGCGATGAGCGCGGTGGCAGACAGCGCCGCCTTCTTCGCGCCCGACCTTGAGGTTATATACTTCCCGGCGTGGGATTGCCTGCCGTTCGACCGCGCCTCGCCCGCGCTCAGTGTCAGTTCAAGGCGTCTTGCGGCACTTCAGAAACTCCAGCACAAACGCACTGGCCCGCAGCTTCTGGTCACCACGATCAACGCGGTGCTGCAGCGCGTGCTCACCCCGTTCCGCATTCGCGAATCCACCCGCCTGCTTTCGCCGGGCGCGGAGATCGGGCGCGAAAGCCTGATCGCACTGCTGCAACGACAGGGCTATTCGCGCACCGATACAGTAGTCGACGCGGGCGAATACGCGGTGCGCGGTTCGGTGTTCGATATCTTCCCGTCCGGGCTGGACCACGGCTTGCGGCTCGACTTCTTCGGGGATGAGCTGGAAACGTTGCGCCTGTTCGATCCGAACACGCAGCGATCAGTGCAGCCAGTTGAAACCCACCTTCTGCTCCCGGCGAGCGAAGCGCTGCTCGATGAAGACAGCATCAAACGCTTCCGCAGCCGCTACCGCGAACTGTTCGGCGCCAACGCCACCGGCGATCCGCTATACCAGGCAATCAGCGACGGTCGCCGCCTTGCGGGCATGGAACACTGGCTGCCGCTGTTCGAAGAACGGCTTGTTACGCTGTTTGACCACTTGGGCGAAGATGACCTCGTGGTGGTTGATGGCACCGCGATCAAGGCCGCCGAACAGCGCGTGGCTGACATCACGGACTATCATCAGTCACGCGTCGATTCCTCGTCCAAAGCACCCGGCAGTTATCGGCCACTGGCCGAAGACGCGCTCTACGTTTCGCGTGATGAACTGGACCGCGCGCTGGCAGGCTGGCCGGTCCACCGTACAACGATCTTTGCCGAACCGGAATCGAAGCAGGTCGTCGATTTCGGATTCAGCTCCAGCCACGATTTCACGCCCGAGCGAGCAGCGGCCACATCAGGCGGCAACAATATCTACGAATCGGCGGCCAAATACATCGCCGCCCTCGGTACGCGCGGCAAAAAGCCGATCGTCGCGGCCTATACCACCGGATCACGTTCTCGCCTCGCCTCGCTGCTAGCCGAAGCTGGCAAGGCCGCGCCGCTGATGGCGGAAAGCTGGCAGGAAGCGCTTGGCCTTGCCGCGACGGGCAAGCCGGTCGCAGTCGTCCTGCCGCTCGACCACGGCTTTGCCAGTGACGATCTGGAACTGCTGACCGAGCAGGACATCCTTGGTGACCGCCTTGTCCGCCGCAAGAAGAAGCGTAAGGACGCAGACGCCTTTCTGGCTGAGCTGTCAGCCCTCACTCCCGGCGATCTCGTCGTCCACATGGACCACGGCATCGGGCGCTACCTTGGCCTTGAAGCCATCGGCGTAGGCGATTCCCCGCACGATTGCGTGCAGCTTGAATACCACGGTGGCGACAAGCTCTACATACCGGTCGAGAACCTCGACGTCCTTTCGCGCTACGGATCAGACTCCGATGGCGTAGCGCTCGACAGGCTCGGCGGAGAGGCTTGGCAGCGCCGCAAAGCGCGGATGCGCGAGCGCATTCTGGAGATGGCGGGCCAGCTTATGGCCACCGCCGCCCACCGCGCGCTGCGGCAGGGCGAGATTCTCCCGGTTGATCCTGCCAGCTACGGTCCCTTCGTCGACCGTTTCCCTTGGGACGAAACCGAGGATCAGGAACGCGCGATTGGCGATGTCTTGTCCGACATGGTCGAAGGCAAGCCGATGGACCGTCTGGTTTGCGGCGACGTTGGCTTCGGCAAGACCGAGGTCGCCCTTCGTGCTGCATTTGTCGCCGCAATGTCGGGCGTTCAGGTAGCAGTCGTTGCACCAACGACGCTGCTCGCCCGCCAGCACTTCACCAACTTCGTCGAGCGTTTCAAAGGCTTCCCGCTGGAAATCGGGCGTCTGTCACGTCTCGTGACTGCCAAGGAAGCAGCCGAAACCAAAATCGGGCTGACCGACGGCCGCGTCGATATCGTCATCGGCACCCACGCGCTTCTGGCCAAATCCATCGAATTCAAACGCCTCGGCCTTGTCATTGTGGATGAAGAACAGCGCTTTGGCGTGACCCACAAGGAAAAGCTCAAGGAACTGAAGGCGGACGTCCATGTCCTCACCCTCACCGCAACGCCCATCCCGCGCACGCTGCAGATGGCGATGTCTGGCCTGCGCGAACTGTCCACGATCCAGACCCCGCCGGTCGACCGCCTTGCCACGCGCACTTATGTGATGCCGTGGGACGATATGGTGATGCGCGAGGCGCTGTTGCGCGAACACCAGCGCGGCGGGCAGAGCTTCATCGTCGTACCGCGCATCGCCGATATGCCTGACGTCGAGGAATGGCTGCGGCTCAACGTACCTGAAGTCCGATACATCGCCGCGCATGGCCAGATGAGCCCGACCGAAGTCGAGGACCGCATGGGCGCGTTCTACGAGAAGAAGTACGAAGTCCTGCTCTCCACGACTATCGTCGAAAGCGGCATCGACATTCCCAGCGCCAACACAATCGTCATCCACCGCGCCGACCGCTTCGGCCTTGCGCAGCTCTATCAGCTGCGCGGGCGCGTGGGGCGCGGGAAGATTCGCGCTTATGCCTACCTGACGCACTCCGAAAACACTGCGCTTTCCGAAGTCGCCGAAAAGCGGCTCAAGGTGCTGGGTGATCTCGACAGCCTTGGCGCAGGCTTCCAACTGGCCAGCCACGATCTGGACTTGCGCGGCGCGGGCAACCTGCTGGGTGACGAACAATCGGGCCACATCAAGGAAGTGGGCTTCGAACTTTACCAATCGATGTTGGAAGATGCGATCCTCGCCGCCAAGGCAGGCGACATCGGCCTTGCGCGTGAACGTGAGGCGCTCAGCCCGCAGATCACGCTCGACGCGCCCATCATGATCCCTGAGAATTACGTGCCCGATCTGGCCGTGCGCATGGCGCTTTACCGCCGCATGAACGATGCCGATGGGGCGGATGCTGTGGAAGCGCTTGCCGCCGAAATGATCGACCGCTTCGGTCCCTTGCCCGGCCCCACGCAGAACCTGCTGCGCCTGATCGAGGTCAAGCGGCAGGCCATCGCTGCCAACATCGCCAAGATCGACGTTGGTCCCAAGGGCGCGCTGGTCAGCTTCCACAAGGACCAGTTCCCCGATCCGCTCGGCCTCATCGCCTATGTCGAACGGTTGAACGGGGTGGCCAAGCTGCGCCCGGACAACAAGCTGGTCATCACGCGCGCATGGGGCACGGCAGAAGGGCGGCTCAACGGGTTGGTCCAGTTGACGAAGGGCCTTGCCTCGATTGTAAGTCGCGCGAAGAAAAAAGCCGCTTAGAGCATTTCGCCAATGGCATCGGCCGATACCGGACCGGAGCGCAAGAAGCCCTGAAATACGTCGCAGCCTTCGTCGGCCAGCACGGCCAACTGGCTTTCGCGCTCAATCCCTTCGACCACGATCTTTTGTCCCAGCGCCCGCGCCATCGCGACAATGGCTTTCAGGATTGCGCGATCACGCGGATCGCTGTCGACATCACCCACCAGCGAGGCATCCAGCTTGAGTGTGTCGATGGGCAGCGCTTTCAACGTGCGGAAATTGGCATAGCCCGTGCCGAAATCATCCAGCGCAATCCGCACGCCCAGCGCGGCAATCGCGCGCAAAGTTTCGGCTGAGCGCACGAAATCACCGATCAGGCTCTGCTCTGTCACTTCCAGCGTGACCATCGCCGGCGGGAAAGCTGTCTTGGCCAGTTTGCGTTCGAAACTGGCCGCAAAGTCGTCGGCGGCCAGATCCTCGGCGGTAATGTTGATCGACAGCGGCAGGCAGCCCTTCCACGGCACGTCAGCAGCCAGGGCGCGCAGCACGATATGGCTGGAAAGCTGGCCTATGTGATCGCCGCGCTCGGCAATGGCGAACAGGGTTTCCGCCCCGATCCGGCCCAGCTGCGGGTGGTCCCACCGCGCCAGCACTTCCGCCCCGGCCAGCGCGCCACCGTCCACAGCATATTGCGGCTGATATACCAACCCGATCTCATCACGCGCCATAGCGCCGATCAGGTCGGCCTCAAGCCGCGCCGCACTGCGTCCGCGTGAGCGGTGCGAGCCGTCTGCCCACATCACGCGACGCCCCGGTTGCTGCTCAAGGCTACCAAGCGCCTGATCGAGCCGGTCGAGCATGCGTCCACCGCCTTCGCCCGGTGCCCGGCGCAGCAAGGCGATGCGCGGCAACAAGTGGAGCACGTCACCATGAATCGGAAGCGCACGCCCCACCGTGCGCCCAAGCGCCTCTGCCAACCACTGCCACCGTTCGCGGGGCAAGGCGCCGCTGCACGCAACGAAGAACTCACCCCCGCCGATCCGTGCAACAATCGCAGCAGGACCAAGCTCCTCAACCGCAAAGTCGCGGATGCGGCGGGCAATTTCTGCCAGCGCCAGATCACCACCGGCACTGCCATAGGCGATATTGACCGAGCGGAAGCGGTGCAGGCCGATCAACATGGCCTGCAGGAAAACCGGCTCCGGCGCGCATTCCAACCACGCCAGCGCCTCAGCCGAACCGGCAAGGCCCGTCAGCGGATCGCGTGCGAATGTGGCGGCGGGATCACCCATGAGGTCAGGCCATAGCCCGCCAAGTCTTGCCAAACCGTTCAGGTTCCTGGCCTCTGCCCGAAAGCTGCATGCCAACCCTATGCTTTTGTGCATTGCGCCAATGCCCGGCACCCCATATCTCCCGGCAGCAGCACACGCCGGGGAGGCGCAAACACCATGCCTGAATACAGCCGCCTGGCATTGCTTGCCTCTCCGACGGAGCGAGCGCAGGAAGCCTGCGACGCCCTGCAACAGCAGCGTGAATGGGTGCCTTTGGAGCAGGCCGATGCGGCGGTGGTTATCGGTGGCGATGGCTTCATGCTACAGACGCTCCACACCATGCTCGACATCGACCATGTGATCCCGGCCTTCGGCTTGAACCTTGGCACCGTCGGCTTTCTGATGAACAAGTATCGTTCTGGACGGAGCCTTGACGAGCGGCTGGCAAAGGCCACCGCCGTCGCCATTTCGCCATTGCGCATGACCGCCACGACAAACACTGGCGAAATGCATTCGGTCTGCGCGATCAACGAGGTGTCTATCCTGCGTGAAACCCGCCAGACCGCAAAGCTGGAAGTTAGCGTCAACGGCAAGGTCCGCATGCCTGAGCTTGCCTGCGACGGTGTGCTGGTCGCAACGCCTGCCGGTTCAACCGCCTACAACCTTTCGGCCAACGGCCCGATCCTGCCGCTTTCATCGAACATGCTGGCGCTGACCCCGATCAGCCCCTTTCGCCCGCGCAGATGGCGCGGTGCGATTCTGCCTGATACCTACGAGATCGTCTTCAAGGCGCTGGAATCGGTAAAGCGCCCGGTACTCGTCGTGGCCGACCAAAAGGAAGTTCGCGATGTGCGCGAGGTGCGCGTGAAGGCTTGGCCCGAGCATCGCCTGACGCTGCTGTTCGATCGCGGACAGAGCCTTGAGGACCGCATCTTCGCCGAACAGTTCATGGTCTGAGGAAAATTTGAAAACAGGTGCTTGCCAAACCGGAATCGCCTGTTATTAGCGCGGACCTGCCCCGGGCAACCGAGGCTGCTCCCTGATAGCTCAGCGGTAGAGTAGGTGACTGTTAATCACTTGGTCGTAGGTTCGAATCCTACTCAGGGAGCCATTTTCTACCTCGATTGAGGTAGTTAGCCGCAAGCGGCAGGTTTCATACACATCGACTGGAAACTCCCGAAAGGGCGGCAATCCGATGTCTTGTCAGTGTATGCTCGCGATGCGCCCACACAAAAATGCCTCGAGCACCGCCGGATGGAATGGTTCGGTGAAGCGCAAGTGCGAAACGAAGCCTTCGCTCGCGTCGACTGTGGCTGAGCGCGCTTCAAGGCCCGGCAAAGTGACCCACACCAGCGACCCGACGCGCGGGCATTCGAGGCACTCAATCGAGGCTGCAAAGCGCGTGAGGTGCCGCACGTTAACCTTGGCGCGCAGAATCCCGCGCCGGTAGTTGGCGACGAGCGGGGCTGGCAACCTTTGCGGATTCCAAGGCTTTGCAACCTGCGCTTCGCTGTGATCAAGCCACATTGCCATTCTCCCGGTGCAAACCCTGCACACAAAGGAAGGACGGCACATTAACCAGACAATTCAGCCCGCCAGCATGTTGGCTGGCGGGCTGCGCATTGCTACGTAAGCGCGCGAAAGCACCGGTTACCCGAACATCACCGTGCGGTTGCCTGGCCCGGTTGCGGGGCCTGCGCGGTAAGCAGCGGCTTGGCACCATCGCCCACGATCACGAACGCCGCCCAGTAGAATGGATGTGACGTGTTGGGGTCGTCCATCAGCTTTTCCTGCGCACCCTCAAGGCCGGTGGCGAGGCCTTGGCCAGGCTTTGATTCGATCACCCCGCTGATCAACCGCTTGGTCGCATCGAAATCATCGGGCACTGGCCAGTGGCTGGCGATGACGGACCGTGCCCCTGCCCCCACAAACGCGCGGACAAGCCCGTCGAGCGCGTAGTTGCCGCCGCTCGTCACCCCTGCCTCGCGACTGGCCGCTACCGAAGCAACGCCGGCCGTGTCGCAGGCGGAAAGGATCACCAGGTCGGCATTGAGCTTCAAGTCGAAGATCTCCTTGAAGCTGAGCAGACCATCGGAATCCGCCCCGCCGAAACTGGTCACTAGCGCGGGGCGCGCCGGGCAACCAGCGCGTGGGGCAGTGACAAGGCCGTGCGTGGCAAAGTGCAGGACTCGGTACTGATCGAGGTCTGACTCAGCCAGCAGCGCGGTGTCATTGAACTCCATATCGGTGCGCACCGCACTGCCACCGCGATTGAGCTTGCCCTGCGCATAGAGCAGTTCGTCAGCCGAAATCGGGTTCATCCACGTTGCCAGCGGCCAATCGCATTCATCGGCCACGGCAGCTATCGGGCGCGCTGCTGGCTTGGCATTGTGACCAAGGCCCAGATAGTTGCGCGGGGCCGATGACGCAGCAAGTTTTCGGATATCAAGGAATGCACGCGGACTGACCGCGATGGACACTTCGCGGCCTCGCCCCAGCCACGCTATGCCCGTGAAATCGAACGGATCACCGTCCGGGCTTTCCATCCGTTCGTTGTAATCGGCAACGCCCTTGGCATCGGTAACCAGAACCGTCGGTGGCAATTGCAGCATTGCGCCATCGGGTTCAAAAATCAGGTGCCGGGTCGCTCCCAGCATCTCCTCGACGGGGCCGAACAGCGTCTTGTAAAGCGCGTGCGCCTTTTCGACATCGAACGGGTAGTTGACCTGTCGCCCGTTCTCGACCTTCACGATGGTATCGCGCAGTGCCTGCACTTCGTTGGCGAGCACTTCAGGACTGGCCGCGATGGGCACGACCCGGGCGTCCTGTGCAGTGGCGAACAGGCCGTATGTCCTGTCGCCCACATTCATCAGCTTGAAATACCCTTCACCCGGACGAAGCGCGGCTTGCAGTTCGGCAAGTTCCACACTCTTGGGCGCAAGTACGCTGTAGCGCGGGAAGGCTGCCAGCTTGCTGGTCAACTCGGTCTGCTCGCGCTGAAGGTATGCCAGGTTGTCCTGCGCAGATTTAAGCGCGGCTTCTTGCTGCCCATCCGGCGCGGGCGCAGCGCTTAGTTGCGCGATCGTCGCCTCGGTCCGGGCAATGTCGCGGCTGCGTGCCACTGACAGACGGAACAGCGCCGCAGCCTCGTCATTGCCTTCGGACATCTGCCGCGCGAACACGGCCTGTGTCTGCGCCACGCCGGGGCGCTGCAGCACTTGCGAAGCCGTAAACACCGCGCCTGCGCTTTCTGCTCCTCCCCGCTTGGCCAGCAGTCCAAAGTAGGGGCCGAGCAGATCACGCAAGGTCGAACCGGCGTCCGGGATAACCAAACTGTCTGCCACGATGCGCGCGTAAAGCGCCGACGCTTCAGCCTCGTTACCAGACCTGCTCAGCCACGCCGCCTTGCGGGCTTCTGCTGCCAGCAACGCAGGCGATTGCGGGAAAGCATTTCGCAACACGCCCAGCGCCCGGTCATAACCAGCCCCCACCGCACTGCTGCGCCCTTGTGCCTCGGCCAATAGCGCCAGCTCCATTTCGATTTCCGAACGGAGCCAAGCCGTTGACACGACTTGCCCATCGCGCACTTTGGCCAGCCTTGCCGTTGCCGCCTCGAATCCCACTTGCGCTTCTGCGAAACGCCCCTGCATCCGCGCAGCCGTCGCGCCCAGCGCAACAGCCTGCGCGTCAAGAATTTCACCGCGTTCAAGATCCGTCAGGCCAGGATCAACTGCGCCAAGCCGCTTCAGACCGGAGCTTTCGCGATTGATCTGTTCGGCCAGGGGGCGCGTGATCAAACCGGCAGACAGGCTCTCACGGTCGAAGGTGCCGCCCACTACGCTTACCGGCTTTGCCAATTCCTGCAGTGCCGCATCAGGCTTTCGTTGATTCAGCTGGTCGATCGCACGGTAGTTGCGAAGCAACCGTTCGGTCAGGCCATCGCCGCGCGCAATTGCGCTTCCAGCCTGCGTAAGCAGGCGATCTGATCCGACGAAGTTGCCAAGGTTGGATTGCTGCAATCCCTGATTGGCCATAGCCTCGGCCAGTCCCATGCCGCCTGAACTGCGATCACGGCTTGCCAATGCTTCAAAAAACTCGGACGATTCAGCAAAGCGACCGCTATTGTTGCGCAAATAGCCTTCATCGCGCGCACCAAGCCGGTCAAGTTGGCCCGCCTGCACCCGCGCAAAGGCCGCCGTATCCGAGACTTCCGTCGTTGCTACGCGAATTTCACCCGACACAGATGCATCGGTAACCACGCTTGCCAGCGCCAGTCGCAGCGCCGGATCATAACCCGCAAGGCCCTCAACCAGATAGGTGATCCCTGCGCGTTTGATCAGATAGCGCTTGTACCCGACGCTTGCGCCCTGATCGCGGCAGTTCACGGCATCGACCCGGCCAATCCCGTCGATGGTAACAGAGCCGGCCTCGCCACAGGCCAGCGCAATGCCGTTCAACCCGGTAGGCTCGCTGCTCAGCGAAACATCGCGCCGCACTGCAATCAGCGTGCCCACCGCGCCCGCCGCATCGCGGCAACTCAAGCGATAACTCCGGTCGAACATACCGCCAAGCCGCGCATCAAGCGGCGCGTTCTGCGCCGTGCAGGTCACGCCCGCAGTGCCGACGCGAAACGAGTTTCGGACCGAGAGCGGCTGCTGCGAGGCATCAGCCGCGATGGCTGGGGCGCAGCCCAGCGTCAGCGCTATGGCCGAAAGCGCGCAGCCAAAAAGGCTACGGCGGTAGTGTGCGAAAGTCGCGCTCACTGGGCGTCTCCTGTCCGGCCGGTGCCGATTGCCATTGAACCGATCAACGCGGGGTTGCCACCGCCGGTCACGGGTTCTTCGATCTCACTTTGCGTGTCGAGCGGACCGTCGTTGATAATGCTCATCGGCGGCACAATCGGGCTTGCTTGGCCAACATCTTCGACGGGCAGTTGCACCTGAGCGTCTTCCTCATCCGGCTCGCCAGTCTCGTCCGCTGGTTCCTCGGTGAAAGCAGGCGTGCTGCCGAGAGGATCGTTGGCACCAACTTCGAACTGCGCCGAAATCGCGCCGATCACATCCGGCTCACCTTCGTCCACCGCAACGGGCGCAATGCACTCCGCCACCGAGAACAGACAACCGTTGATCTGGCTGTCAGCGCTGAATGGCGCAAGGTCATCCGCCTCGGCCACGGCAAGCGCGTGTGCATCCACACCAGCGACAATCCCGGCGGGGGTCTGGAACGCGCCGTTGACCACCACCGAAACCGACCCCGCCTGCGCATTGGCCGGAGCGGTCACATCAGTAAATTCTATGTCGGCAAAAAACCCTGCCGGATTCAGGGCGGTGCCGGTGTTCTGGATATAGAGCGTGCCGGTGGGATAGAAGTCGAGACCCAGCGCCCGCAGCACGCCGTCAGGCCGTTGCACCGTCGCCGGCGCATTCAGATCGGCAATCCGCCCGGCATAGAGCGGATTGGCCGCCAGCCTGTCGAGAATAGTTGCTGACGCCACATGGATGTTCGCCGCGTTGAATTCGGCGATGCCACCCAGCGTGGTGCCGGTGGAGGCAAGGCTGATAGAGCCGGTCGTTGCGTCAAGTTCGAAGCGTCCTGTGCTGAATTCCAGCACATTGCCCGAACCGAACCCCGTTCCGTTGATCGCCCCGGTTACACGGATCGCACCGCCCAATGTCTGTGTAGAGGCATTGCCCGTGGCGAAGATCAGGCGTCCGGCAGAACCCACCACCGTGCCGCTGCCAATGCTGCTGCCAACGGTCAGGTCCAACCGGCCGATCTGCATGTCGATCGCATTGGCGGAACGATCAGCCGCAGCGATGGTCAACTGACCGGTGGAAATCAACGCGATTTCAGCATTGCTCAATGCAAAGCCAGATCCGGTCAACCCATCACCAATCAGCGCGGGCGATGCCGAAATAGAGGCGATGCCGACCGTGCCATCCTGCGTGGTGCGGATGCCTGTAGGCAGGCTCTGCGGCAAACCTGCACCATTGCCCACAATCGTGATATCGCCGCTGAATATCTGCACCGCTGGTGCGAACCAGCGTTGGGCCACGGTCACCCCGGCATTCGAGATCACGTCAATCCGGTTATAACCCGTCAGCGCTCCCCCGGTCATCGCCCCGTTGGAGGAACTGAGAATGCGCCCTGCAATGGCCGCGTTCTGAATCGATACGGTCCCGCCCGCTGCCACCGGAGTCGACGCGAACAGTCCGGTGTAACCAATCGCTCCCGGTACCGCCGTCACCGGTAGCATCGACGCGTTGGCGATGTACAACTGACCGGTTGCCCCTGTGATCTGGCCAGCAGCATTGCTGATCACCCCGGCCCGCGCCGTGCCGACCACCACGTTCCCGCCCGAAAGCAGCGCCAGATTGCGCCCGGCAACCGTACCCAGATTCAATCCGCCTGCACCGCTTGCCAGCACATCGAGGCGCGCGTTGATCGCCGAGGCAGCCACACTGCCGGAACGCGCGATCAGTTCAACATTGCCGCCCGTGCTTACCAGCGTGCCGAAACTGCCACTGCCGGTGCTGGTCACGCCGATATTGCCGCTGGCCTGCACACCTGCTGTCGCCGCCGTGGTCCCTGCCGCAATGCGCAGCGATCCGACGTTCGAAGCATTGGCAAGCGCGACTGCACCACCCGTCGCCACCGGAGCCGCCGCCAGAATCTGCGCCTTGTCGATAGGACCGCCACTTGGCACCATCGAAGCGTTGGCGATCAGCGCGCGATTGCTCACCGCAAAGCTATTTGCCGTCACGCTCCCGCCGCCAAGCAGAAGCGCGTCAACCGCCTGCACAGACCCCGCAGTCAGGTTGCCCGACGCAACGGCCACAACATCCGCCAGAGACGTCAGATTGCCCACCTGCATGTTGCTACCCGCCGTCAGCGTCATGCCTGAAGCCCCGGCGACCACGTTGCCCGCAGTCAATCCAGCGCCGGAGTCCAGTGTCACTCCGCTGCCTGAAACCGCCCCGAGTTGCAGGTCTCCATTGGCGCTGACAGAAAGGCCGAACGCCGCAGTGACGTCACCCGCTGCGATCGAACCGCCCGATGACGTCAACTCGATTGAACCGGCACTGCTTTGCAACATGCCCAGCGTCGCGTTACCGCCGCTTGCAATGCTGATGTCACCAGTGGCGGTGATATCGGCGATGTCCGCAGTCGTCCCCGCCGCAATCAGCAGCGATGCCGCAGCGGACGGATCGTTGATGCTGACCGCACCCAAAGTTGCCACCGGGGTGGCTGCGAATATTTCATCCTTGCTCGCAAGTTCGCCACCCGGACCGGGAAATGCCAATGCGCGATCAGCAACAAGCAGGCGGTTCACCAGATCGAACCCGCCCAGCGCGGCGTTGCCATGCCCAAGGATCAGCGCATCATAGCCTGCGATCACGCCGGTCCCGATGTCGCCCCCGCCGATGACCAGAACATCGCTCGACGATGTCAGGTTGCCGGTGCTGACATTGCTGCCAGCGTCAAGAACGATGCTGTTCGGATCGGTAGCGCCCGGCGTCCCGCTGCCTGCATTCACGTTGCCGGTGGTGATCGAACCGGGCGTACCGATCGAAACCGAACCGATGGCCGCAATCAGCCCGGTTTCCACATCGGTGCCGCCAAACAGATCCACAAACCCTTGTGCGGAAAGCCCGCCCAGCATGATGGAGCCGCCGCTTCGTGCCGTAATGCTGCCCAGACTGAGCACATCGCCGAACGCGATCCGCCCATCTGCAAATAGCGAGACGTCCACATCGGACCGCAGATTGGCGTGGCCCACCAGATCCAGCCCCGACGTGAGGCTGAGCGACGACACGCCTGTCAGCGTGCCGAGAACTGCCGGGTCCGTCCCGCTGAGAGTCCAGTTTTCCGCCGAGATTGCCACGCTGTCAGCCACAGCCGTTGCATTGTCGAGCCTGAGCGAGAATTGACCCGGCGTCAAAATACCCAGATTCCCGCTGAGATCCATCGATCCGCCAAGCATCGTGAATTGATCGGGCACGGCGGCTGCACTGACGCTGTCTGCCAGCGCGATCATCGAAAGATCGGTGCCGGTATAATCGCCATTGGTAATCTGCAACCGAACCGCGCTCTGCGCCATAGAAGTGGTGCCGTTGACGGTGCCGCTACCGCCAACCGCAGCAGCCGTGAACGCAAGCCCCGCCGCATTCAGGCTTCCGCGCTGGGTGGGCTGGTCGAAACGGTTGGTCACCAGCAGTTTGACGCCGGAAATAAAGGTTTCCCCGGCCAGGTTGCTGATCACGGCGTTGCCGCCATCGCCTTGGGTAATGGTAGCCCCACCCGCTCCGCCCGTCGCGTCCGCTTCAAACGTCGAGGCGTTATCGATGGTGACAAGTCCGCCGCGCGCCAGCAACGTAACGCCGCCGCCAATTGCCGTGCCGCCGGTTCCGCCGACGAATTCCGCTGAACCGCCCTCGCCGCCCGTGGCCGATGCCGTTGCCTCGACCGTCCCGAACCTTGCCGAACCGTTATTGATCGTCCCGGTATCGATGCCGCTGGCAAGGCCAAGCTGGACCGCTCCGCCAGTGGAAAGGCCACCCGTCCCGCCAATATCGAACACAGCAGTGCCGCCGGTCCCGCCAATCGCGTCGGCGGAAAGATCAAGAGTCTCAATATCGATCTGGCCGTTGCCTGCACTGCCAAACACGGAAACTTCGCCACCTTCGGCAGTTCCACCCACCGCGCCAAGTGCGTTGGGATTGAAGATGTTGCCGCCATCTCCGCCAAGAGCGGTTGCCTGCGCGAGCAGACTGTCAGCGGTCAGCAATGCGCCGCCTTCAACTGCGTTATGCGCGAATATCTCGATTGCGCCGCCAGTCGCAGCGCCACCAACGCCACCGTTGATGGAATTCCCGCCAGTGGCGTCCGCCGTTGCAATCACTTGCCCAAGCACAAGCGTGCCCTGCCGCGCAACGATTGCCGTCAGCCCGCCGGTCCCGCTGCCCGCGTTGAAGCCTGCCCCTCCAAGCGCCCCCGCGCTGGCGTTGACGATTCCTGCCACCGCAATCTGGCCGTTGTTGCCCAGCAAGGTAGGGGTACCGACCGTGAGCAATGCACTGCCGCCAAGACCCGTGCCCCCCGCACCGGCAACACCCTCGGTGCCACCATTACCGCCGGTGCCGTTGGCTCGGAGATCAGCACTGCCGCTGATGGCGATGTTACCGCCATCGCTATACAGCCGTGCGGTTCCTGCTGTGCCGTTACCCCCTACGCCGCCCGCGCCTGAACTGAAACCGCCGGCTGCGTTTGCAGATATCCCAACCTGACCGGATATGACTGCGCTGCTTGTTCCAGACGCGATGAATTGCGCGTTTCCGCCTTGTGCTGCACCACCCAGCAGGTCAGCAACTTCGTCGGAGAAGGAATCGCCGCCTTCGGCAAAGGCGCTTAACGTGACGTCCCCGGCCGTGAGCGTCATGCCCGAACCGAGCCTCAGAAACACCGAGCCGCCAGTGCCTTGTGCGCCACTTGCCGCGCCGCTGTTTCCGCCTTCGCCAAACGCTGAAAGATCAAGCGTCGTTGCCGAGATCTGGTTGCCGGTCGTCAAGCCATTAGACCCGAGGAAGATCGTGCCGCCAGTACCCGTGCCTGCCGTCACCGTGCAAGCCGTGAAGCAAGGTCCGGTAACACCGCCAACCGCGTTGGCCCTAACCTCCAGCAAGCCGTCCACTGTCAGTGTACTGCCGCCGGCGTCAAACAGCATGGCAATAGCGCCGCCCGTAGCATTCCCACCACTGCCACCGCGCCCCGGAGGAGTGCCCGCTCCACCCGTCCCGCCATTTCCGGCGCTGGCGCCGGCATCGACCAGCACATCGCCAAGCACGAAGCCACCGGTCCCTGTTCCGGCACCCAGAACCGAACCGAAGTTGATCTCACCGCCCGTCGCCGATCCGCCAGACCCTGCATGTTCGCCCGGCCCCGAGGACGACGCACCATCGCCGCCAAGTCCGCCGACGCCTGAAGCGCTTGCTGTCAGTTGGAGCGCTTCAATGGTTCCGCCATCCGGTGCAGTCGTTAGCGACAGCGTTCCGCCAAGACCTGCGCCACCATCGCCTGCCTGCACACCTCCGGCGGCGGCCTCGCTGGTGCCATCGCCGCCGCGTCCGGTTGCGCTGATGTTCACAACGGGTGCGGTTATGCTGCTTGCCCCAAGGGCGCTCCCTGCAGAAGTCAGGCTGATCGCACCACCGGTGCCCAAGCCACCATTCCCGCCGTTCGGCCCGCCGTCGCCGCCTTGGCCTTCCGAGAACACCTGCAATTCGCTACCCGCGCTGATCGTCGAAGCGGTTGCCGTGACTTGAATGGAGCCACCTGTGCCAGCGCCGCCGTCGCGGCCCGCTCCTCCGTACCCAGTCGCTTCGATGGTCGCGGTGCCCGTTTGCGAAAGCACAGCCGTGCTACCGCTTGCGTTGATGCTGATTGTCCCGCCTGTGCCATCGCCCGCAGCAGATCCGAATGCAGAAAATCCGCCGCTGCCTGCCGCGCCGATATAGCTGACGCCGCCCACGGTCAGCGTGTTGCCGTTCTGAAGGATCGAAGTGCTTCCGCCTAGGCCATTACCACCTTGCGCCGAGCCAACATTGCCGAAACCGGTGGAATCGAGCGTCAAGTCACCGGTGATGTCGAGCGTGCCGCCACCAAGATTGAACCGCGCGAGACCGCCTGTACCCGTGCCGCCGACCACATCGGGACCGCTGGTGCCTGCACCACCCACCCCTTGCGCAACTATCGTCGCGGCCTGCAGCAATTCGACCAGCCCGCTCGTTCCGATCACGATTTGTGCTGTACCGCCCTGCCCGGCACCTGCCGCAGCATTGCCGATCTGATCGCCGCCTCGTCCTTGCGAGATTACGGTTGTGTCACCTGCAATCGAAACCACACCGCCGAACGCAGCAATTTCCGCAACGCCGCCGGACCCTAAGCCGCCTGCCTGCGTATCAACGCCAAGCCCGCCTGTCCCTTGCGACACGACCGAAGCAGAACCATCAATGGTCAGGCTCGCGGCAGTTCGCGCTTCGATCGTTACGGCACCACCAATGCCCGTCCTCGGTCCGGCATAGCCACCGCCACCCGTCGCGTCGGCGGTCGCGTCAAACGTGCCGCCAACATCTATGAATTTCTCATCGCGCGCGCTGACGATAATCGATCCGCCCGCTGCCGTTCCCCCAGCGCCCCCCAAAGCGAGCGCGTTTCCGCCAAAGGAATCAGCTTGCAACGTCATGTTGCCGGTAACATCAATCCCACCGATGCCCGTGCCGCTGGCAGAGAATTCAATCAAACCACCATCGGCATTGCCCGCCGCAGTCCCGGTGCTGCCGCCGCCACCCGCTGATGCGGTGCCAGTAAAATCAACGAATGACATGATCGCGCCGTCATTCGCGCGAACCGTGATTATCCCGCCAGCAGCGTCGCCTGCGATGCCAGTCAACGCTTCTCCTGCGTCAGCGCCGACATCAAGGTTGGTGCTGCTAACAACAGTCACGCTGTTGCCATTACCCAGTGAAAACAGCGAGATTGCCCCGCCTACCGCTCTTTCCCCGTCAAACAGACAATTGGCACAACCGGTCCCGTCCGTGCCCTCGCCCCTCGAACTGATCGTAAGGTCATCACCCACGTTGATCGCTGAACCGGTCGTGCCGGAAGCGCGAATTACAACGGATCCGCCAGTGCCAATACCACCGCCGATCCCGGCAAGAGTGGGCTCTCCGCCAACCCCATCGGCGAATACATCGAGATCGGATTGGAAGGAAACAGTCCCGCCGTTCACCGCCTCGACAAGCACGCTCCCGCCTGTCCCGTTGCCACTGACAGTGTTGGCAATCGTGGATGCAGCGCCAAAGGCTTCCGCGCTTAGGGTGGCATCGCCAACAACGTTGATCGACCCGCCGCCAAGCGCGCGTAGTGCCACGCCGCCGCCTTGAGCGTTCGGCGTGGCTGACGTACCGTCAGCTCTGGCCGAAAACAGAAGTGTTTCCGCAAAGTTCACCACGCTACCCGCATTGGCAGTGATGCTCGAATTCGGAGCCCTGGCGCGCAAGGTAGCTGTGCCAGCGAACGAAATGCCACTTGCGGTATTCGCCACCATATTGATCGCGCCCGTCGCCCGCCCCGTGACGGCAGACGTGAACATGCTGTCCGCACCGGTGATCGATGCGACACCAGTGCCGCCTCCAGCAGAAGGTGTGAGACTTGGGTCTCCGCCGACAACATCCTGCCCGGCGGAGAGGATAATGGTGTTGCCGCTTGCATCAGCTGCACCGGCAATGTCGAATCCCAGCGAACTTCCCGCGCCAATCGCCATTGTGATGGCATCGTTCTTCGGCACGGCAACCATGTAGACACGATGGAAGAAGTTACCGGCTGTTACCGCCGCAGGCCCGGTGATCGTGCCGTTGTTTGCCGCGACGGTGCCGGTGGCGCTTGTGCCCGAATTAACCTCAATGTCGAACAGGCCGTTGGGCGAAAACGTGATCGTCGCTGCATCTGCTGCCACCAGCGCCGCCGCGCCGTTAACGTCGATAGTGCCATTGTTGACCACCGATGGCGCAACCAGCGCAATGTATGATCCATCGACAGTCGCGTTCAGTTGCGCTCCTGCCGAAACCACGATCTGCGATCCCGGCACCGTAGCTGCCTCGAACACATAGGAGCCGCTGGTATCGAACGCCCCGGTGGCAGCGTCATAATTCAGGTCGGACGTGGTCAGCACCAGATTGCCGACATCAAACACGCTGCCGCCGCCAATCAGGATGCCGCCAGGGCTGTAGAAGAACACCGTGCCGCCTGGAACCGGTGCAGCCGACACCTGCTGCAATTGCGATATCAGATTGCCGTTGAACTGCACTGGCCGCGTCGACCCCGAAGGCTCAATCCGGTTCAGCACGGCAAAGTCGGGATTGTTGAAGTCATTCTGGAAGGTTGCAGTCGTGCCCACAGTCTGGAAATTGATCGGCCCGCCCGTTGGCGCGGTATCGCTCGGCGTCCAGTTGATCACCGCGCTTGGCGTTGAAACCGTTATTGTTGTGGTGCCGGTCGAATCAAAGATCGTTGCAGAGCCGCCAACCACGGAATTGGTGGCGTTGAACGACTGCGCCTTCAACGATGTTCCCGTTGCCACCAGCGCGGTTGCCAGTGCCAGCCCCGATGCCGATAGCATCTGCTTCATGGTTGCCGATGAGATCGCACGCATCAGAAGCTCCTCCACGGCAGCAGCCGTGTGGTGAGAGTCACAAGAAATCGGGGTTTGGAACGCTCAGTCTGCCCGCTCAAGCGCTCAAGCGGCACGGCCACGGTCGCCTCAAGCCGGAAGCGCGAGCCGATCTCCGAGCGAATGCCACCGCCTGCCGAGGTCAGCCGTTCTGACCCGGCAATGCCCTTGTTCCACACCCAGGCCGCATCGAAATAGACAAACGGCTGCACCCGCCAATCACTGTCACTGCCTACGGCAAGCCGTGGCCCACGCAGTTCTGCGGTGCTGCCAATCGCGCTGTCGCCGATCAACTGCCCCGGATCATAGCCCCGCCCGATGGTGAAGTTCCCCGCCGAAAACTCCTCAAAACTGAACAGCGGATTGAACGCGTATTGCCCGCGCGGGGCGAGCAGGAACGAAACCTTGCTCCCCAGCGCCCGCTCATATTCACCCTGCCAGCGCACCACCGTCGCACTGGTCGAACCGTCAAACCGGCTGGTGGGCACCACCGCTGCGCAACCCGCTCCGACGCACGCCTTTGTCGCATCAAGGATCGAAAGGCCTTGCCGCAGTTCCAGCGACGAGGCGAGCCGCCAGCGCGGCTGCACCCGCGCGGTATCAATCGCGTCGATATCCAGCCTGCTCCAGCCCACCCGGATCTTGTCGCGCGTAAGCGGGCCGATAAAGTCCACGTTCTGGTTGACGAGATCCAGCCCGCCGCTCACCCAGATGTTGCGCGCCAGTGAGCGCTGCACAGGATAACGCGCATAAACGCTGGCATAAAGCGTGCGCGCATCGAGCGAGACACCTGCTGGCAAGCCCGCAACGTCAGGTTTGGTCCAGGCATACGTGAACTGCCCGCCCACGATCAGCCCTTCCGATCCGGGGCGAAATTCATGCGAGCCTTGCAGGATATGCTGCTCGGTAAAATCCGACGTCGCGTAATAGGACAGCGACGTAACGTCACCCATGCCGGTCAGCCCGAACACTTGCGCGCGCACCTGGCCGCCAAACCGCCCGGTCGCTTCTGCAGCGAGGTTCTGCACGGTCATGTCAACCGCATAGCCCTCGCGCAGCACCGCCACTTCGGCCACCAGATCGCCCGGCCCCGTTCCTGCAGGCTTCAGCGTCAGTTGCACGTTGTAACCCGGCAAATCGCGCGCCAGCAGCAGATAGCGTTCCGCACGGCGCTGGTTGAACACCTCGTCGCCGGTCAGCTTGCCCAGATACTGCTGCAGCTTTGCTTCGGCTCCGCGCGTTTCGCCGCGCGCCCGAACGGTTGATATTCGCGCATAGATCACCTCCATGCGGACCTTGCCATCCTCGATCTTCTGGGTCGGCACCTGCACCGCCGCCAGATAGCCCTTGTTGCGCAGCATCGTGCCCGCCGCATCGCGGATTTCGCACAAGGTGGCGATGGGCTGCTGTGTCCCGACAATCGCCTTCCACGTATCGTCCAGTTCTGACGGGTCGATTTCCTTCAACCCGCCAAACGCCACTTCGGTGATGTTCACCATGATGTCGGCATATTTCGGATCGTCGAGCGGACAGGCCGAACGCTCGATCCCGCCTTTGATCGAAAGGCGCGATGGCGCTTGCGGTGATTGCGTGGTGGTGCCGCGAAGGTCGTCACGCGTCGGCGGGCTGACCGCCTGACCAGAAGGCACACCTTGAGCGGAGACCGCCGCGGGAATGGCGGCAATCGCAAACGCTGCGAAACCGCGCGCGAACGCACTGTGGCAAGGCCGCAAGCCTGCCTGCACGTTTCTCCCCGAAAATCCAAACTTCATTGCGCGCGCGCCCCCTCAAGGCTTTGAACTGGCGCGACCCTTTGTCTTCTTGTTCTTATGCTGTCAGTCTAGCAACAAAACCCGGTCCTGCAATGAGCGGCAGACACATATTGGCAAACTAGCGGTGGAACGATTTACCACGCGCATCAACCGCTTGCGCCGGACTGCAAATGCCGCACCGCTCCCCCGGATCACGTCGACCGGGGGTTTGCGCCTTCCGCATCCAGACCGTGAGCCTCAGGCGGCAATGCCGTGGCAGTGCTTGTACTTCTTGCCCGATCCGCAGGGGCAGGCCGCATTGCGGCTGATACCCGAACCGGCATAAGGATCATCGCCAAGCCCCTGCGCCGCAGCACCTGCCAGCAGCGTCCCGCCCGCCTGCGGCGGCAGCGCGCCAAACATCGCCGGCGCTGGCGTCGGCGCAATGGCGTCGTTCTCGCCCGTAAACGGATCGATGTGGCTGGTCAGGAAATCGGGCAGTTCGGGCAGCTCGAAATCGTCCATCGGACGCAGACGGATCTCGCTGGTCATCAGGATGCGCGTCACGTCCTCGCGGATCGCTTCAAGCATCTTCTCGAACAGGCCGAACGCTTCCTGCTTGTATTCGTTGATCGGCGTCTTCTGGGCATAGGCACGCAGGAACACGACCTGCCGCAGCGCATCAAGCGTGGCGAGGTGCTCCTTCCAGTGATTATCGAGCCGCTCAAGCAGGATCGACTTTTCCAGCCCGCGCCAGGCTGAGGCATCGACCTCGTTGACCTTCTCGTCCATCTTTGCATCGGCCAGCGTCTGGATACGCTCCTCGATCATGTCCGGCTCGATCGCCTCTTCCTGCATCCACTCGTCGATGGGCACTTCCATGCCAAGCACTTCCTCGACGCGGGCCTTGAGCGCCACGACGTTCCACTGTTCTGGATAGGAACCGGGAGGGCAGGCATCGCCGACAATGCCGTTGACGGTGTCGTGGCGCATGTCAGCCACCACATCGTCCACCGCATCGGCATCCATGATGTCGGCGCGCTGTTCGTAGATGACCTTGCGCTGATCGTTCATCACGTCATCGTATTCGACGACCTGCTTGCGGATGTCGTAGTTGCGCGCTTCAACCTTCTTCTGCGCAGTCTCGATCGCTTTCGAAAGCCACTTCGAACCAATCGCCTCGCCATCGGCCAGATTGTTGTTCATCATGCGTGAGAACAGCGTGTCCGGCCCGAAAATGCGCAGCAGGTCGTCCTCAAGGCAGAGGTAGAACTTGCTCATGCCCGGATCGCCCTGACGGCCGGAACGCCCGCGCAGCTGGTTGTCGATACGGCGGCTTTCGTGGCGCTCGGTGCCGATCACGCAAAGCCCACCGGCGGCCAGAACCTTGGCCTTTTCCTCAGCCACTTCCGCCTTGATCCGCGCAATTCCGGCATCGCGTTCCGGCCCTGCGGGCACGTCGCGCAGCTCGTCCTCGGTCAGGAATTCCACATTGCCGCCCAGCTGAATGTCGGTGCCACGCCCCGCCATATTGGTGGCGATGGTCACCGCGCCCAAACGGCCGGCCTGCGCCACGATATGCGCTTCCATCTCGTGGAAGCGGGCGTTCAGCACGTTGTGCTTGACCCCTTCTTTCTGCAGGAAGTCCGAAAGCAGCTCTGACTTTTCGATGGAAACCGTTCCCACCAGCACGGGCTGCCCGTTCTCGTACTTCTCGCGGATCAGCTTGGCGATGGCGCCAAACTTGTCCATCGTGTTCTTGTAGAACTCGTCTTCCTCGTCCACGCGCAGCACCGGCACGTTGGTCGGGATCGAAACGACATTCATCTTGTAAATGTCAAAGAATTCGGGCGCTTCGGTCGCTGCTGTGCCGGTCATGCCCGAAATCTTGGGGTACATGCGGAAGAAGTTCTGGAACGTGATCGAAGCCATCGTCTGGTTTTCAGGTTCGATGCGCACGCCTTCCTTGGCTTCCACCGCCTGGTGCAAACCGTTTGACCAGCGTCGACCGTCCATCATGCGGCCGGTGAACTCATCGATGATGACGATTTTATCGTCCTTGACGATGTAATCGATGTCACGCTTGAACATGACGTTGGCCTTGAGCGCCTGATCGAGGTGATGGACGACCATCGTGTTCTCGACGTCGTAAAGGTTCGACCCTTCCAGCAGCCCCGCCGTTTCCAGCGCGCGCTCGACCCATTCCACCCCGTCTTCAGTCAGTGTGATGTTCTTGGTCTTCTCGTCGGCGTCATAGAGCGAAGGGTCGATCGTTTTCACGATCGCATCGACCGATACATAGAGATCGCTCTTGTCGTCGGTCGGCCCGGAAATGATCAGCGGCGTGCGCGCTTCGTCAATCAGGATCGAGTCAACTTCGTCGACAATCGCGAAGTTGAACGGGCGGTGCACCATGTGATCGCGCGTGTGCTTCATGTTGTCGCGGAGATAATCGAAGCCCAACTCGTTGTTGGTGGCATACGTGATGTCGGAATTATAAGCTTCGCGCCGCTGCTCCTCACCCAGATTGGGCACGATCACGCCCACAGTCAGGCCAAGAAACTTGTAAAGCACGCCCATCGTCTCGGCGTCGCGGCGGGCGAGGTAATCGTTGACCGTCACCACGTGAACGCCCTTGCGCTCCAGCGCGTTCAGATAGACCGCCAGTGTCGCGACCAGCGTCTTGCCTTCACCCGTGCGCATTTCGGCAATCTCGCCGCGATGCAGCACGATGCCGCCGATCATCTGCACATCGAAGTGCCGCAGCCCAAGCGTCCGCACCGACGCCTCGCGCACCGTGGCAAAGGCTTCGGGCAGGATGTCATCCAGCGCTGTCCCATCGTTCAGCATCTGCCGGAACTTCGGCGTCTGGGCGGTCAGTTCTTCGTCCGAAAGCCCCTGCAGGTGGGGTTCGAAAGCCGCGATCTGGCGGACGATCTTGTCGAGCGACTTGACGTAACGGTCGTTGGATGAGCCGAAAAGGGCCTTGGCGATGGAGCCGAGCATAGACGGGATTTTCCTGTAAATTCTGATGTATAGGGGGAGTGGCGCGCAAAACGCGCCTCGGCAGGCCAAGGCCCTTGCCGGAAAAGGGATATGCGGATTCGCAGCGCTATTGGCGCGCGCGGTCGCTCAGGTAGATGCTGTTGGACCGGACTAGCGCCGGAACGGGAAGCCACACCGTCTTGCGGCGGGCGTTGGTGCGCTTTTGCGGGACAGCGCCACCACGACAGATGCAGCGCTTTTGCAGCCGCTCTGCCATTTCCACACCACCCGCCGCAACCCCAGCCTCGGCCACTTCCGCGCGCGAGACGGCCATGGCCACCTCCGGCAACGAAAGGCCCGTAATCATGGCCAGCAAAGCAAGCAGAATGCGCATCGCCGGGGGAGATAGGCACTCAGGGCGCATTCGTCCATCACGAAAACGCACCTGCTCGTCGCGCGCAAGCAGTTGAACCCCGCCCCGGCGCACGCTAGGCGCTTCCACTATGTCCGATGCTGTCTCCCCACTCGCCACACCCTTCCCCGCCGTGCCTGCCATCGCAGGCGTCACCCCGCGCGTCGCCCGCGCCGGGTACAAGGACTGGGGCCGCTGTGACCTGACCTACGTCGAACTGGCCGAAGGCACCGCCGTCGCAGGCGTCTTCACGCGCAACGTGTGCTGCTCGTCCGAAGTCGAACTAGGCCGCCAGAACATCGCCCAAGGACAGGCCCGCGCGCTGGTGGTCAACGCCGGCAATTCCAACGCCTTCACCGGCTACCGCGGCCGTGAGGCGGTGGAGCAGATCATGGAGCAGGTCGCCACGCACCTCGGCTGCGCAAAGGAGGCCGTCTTCGTCTCCTCCACCGGCGTCATCGGCGTGCCCCTGCCCAAGGACAAGGCCCGCACCGGCATCGAAGCCGCTCTGCTCGCCGCACCATGCACATGGGAAGACGCCGCCCGCACCATCGGCACCACCGACACCTTCACCAAGGGCGCGACCGCCAGCGCAATGATCGGCGATACGCGCGTCACGCTCAGCGCCATCATCAAGGGCAGCGGCATGATCGCGCCAGACATGGCCACGATGCTCGGCTACATCTTCACCGACGCCGCCGTTTCCCCTGCCTTCCTGCAGGAATGCCTGTCCGCCGCCAACCGCCACACATTCTCGTGCATCACGGTCGATAGCGACACTTCCACCAGCGACACCGTCCTCGCCTTCGCCACCGGCAAGGCAGGCAACGCCCCGTTGACCGGCCCTGACAGCCCCGGCGCAGACGCCTTCGCCGCCGCGCTTGCAGACGTGTGCCGCCAACTCGCCCACCTCGTCGTGCGCGATGGCGAAGGCGCGCAGAAGTTCATCGCGGTCAGCGTCTCGGGCGCAGTGTCAGATGAAAGCGCCCGCAAAGTCGGCCTCGCCATCGCCAACTCCCCCCTGGTCAAGACCGCCATCGCGGGCGAGGACGCCAACTGGGGCCGCGTCGTCATGGCCGTGGGCAAGGCAGGCGAACCCGCCGACCGCGACCGCCTCTCCATTGGGTTCGGCGGCACATGGGCCGCCCGCGATGGCCAGCCTCTTTCAGACTACGACGAAACTCCCGTCGCCAAACACCTGAAAGGCCGCGATATTTCCATCGAAGTCGATCTCGGCCTAGGCCTCGGCCAAGCCACCGTCTGGACGTGCGACCTCACCCACGGCTACATCTCCATCAACGCCGACTACCGCTCATGACCCGCGCTCTCGACACCGCCGTCGCCGCCCTCATGCGCGACACGGCAGAGAAAACGCTGCTCAAGCACTACCAGCGCCTCGCCAGCGATGACGTGACCAACAAGGCCGCCGACGATGTGGTCACCATCGCCGACACCGAGAGCGAAATCATGCTCGCCGAGGGCCTGGCGAAAATCCTGCCCGAAGCCGCCATCGTCGGCGAGGAAGCCGCCCACGCCGATCCCGCCATCTTCGACCGCCTGTCCAACAAGCTGTGCTGGATCATCGATCCGCTCGACGGCACCAACAACTACGCCGCCGGAAAGCCACCCTTCGGCATCCTCTTGGCGCTTGCCGAGAAAGGCGAGACGGTGGCAGGCTGGATCTACGACCCGCTGACTGGCCGCCTCTGCACCGCCCATCGTGGCCACGGCGCGTGGCTCAATGGCGAGCGCCTGACTGCGCGCACCAGCGGCGCGGACAAGCCTATCGCCGCCATCTCCGTGGTTTTCGTCGACAAGTCCAAACGTGCAGCCCTGATGGAACACATCGCCCCGCACTATGCCTTGGTAGACATCCCCCGCTGCGCCGCCGAACAATACCCCCGCATCGCGCTGGGCCAGAACGACGTCTCGCTGTTCGAACGCACTTATGCGTGGGACCACGCCGCCGGAGTCCTGTTCCTCAACGAAGCGGGCGGAAAGGCCGCACGCCCCGATGGCGCGCCCTACCGCGTCGATACCCACCTCGACCCCGGCCTGATCGGTGCCGCCAGCCCCGCCCTGTTCGATGATCTGGCTGAACGCCTTGCACGGATGTAACTCCACTCCAACCTTGCATTTCCCGGCAAACCCGCTAAGGGCCGCCGCTTCCCTGTCATGGTCATCCCTGGAGGCGTGGCGGAGGAAGTTTTGAAACAAAGCATTCTTGGAAGGTACTGACACATGAGCGAGACGCTTACGCTGTCGGCCGAGACGCGCGATCGGGTTGGCAAGGGAGCCTCCCATGCACTGCGTCGCGAAGGCCGCATCCCCGCCGTGATCTATGGCGGCAATGAAGAACCGGTTGCGATCCATCTGGAAGAAAAGGCGCTCAACAAGGCGCTGAGCACCGGCCACTTCCTCAACTCGGTTGTCGAACTCGCTGTTGGTGGCAAGACCATCCGCACCCTGCCCAAGGACGTCGCCTTCCATCCGGTGACTGACCGTCCGCTGCACGCAGATTTCCTGCGCGTATCGAAGGACTCGGTCGTTCACGTCGATGTTCCGGTCGTCTTCATCAACGAAGAAAAGTCGCCCGGCCTCAAGAAGGGCGGCATCCTCAACGTGGTTCGCCACGAGCTGGAAATGATCTGCTCGCCTGACGCGATCCCCGATGACATCGTCGTTGACGTTGCCGGTTATGAAGTGGGCGATTCCATCCACATCAGCGCTGTCACGCTTCCTGCTGGCGTAAAGCCCGCGATCACCGACCGCGATTTCACCATCGCAACGATCGTGGCTCCTTCCTCGCTCAAGAGCGAAGAAGGCGAAGCTGCAGCCGAAGGCTGATAGCCAGTCTTTGCCTGCTCCGGCAGGCACCAAAAAGCAGCCCCTTCCGCTTCAATGCGGGAGGGGTTCTTTTTTGGATCGCGCGTTTGCGCTATTGCCCACCCCCAACCCCTCCCGCCTGCGGGAGGGGAGTGTACGCCCTCCCGCAGGCGGGAGGGCCGCGAGACTTGCTGAACGTAGTGAAGTTAGTCGCAGCGGGGTGGGTCTTTCACTACCTCGGTCACTTCAGCCAAAGGGAACCTACCGCACATGCAACTCTGGGTCGGCCTCGGAAACCCCGGACCGCAATATGCGCTGCACCGCCACAACGTCGGCTTTATGGCGCTGGACACCCTCGCCGAAGTTCACAGCTTCGGCCCGGTGCAGAAGAAGTTCCAAGGCTGGCTGCAGGAAGGCCGCATCGGCACGCAAAAAGTCCTGCTGCTCAAACCCGCCACCTTCATGAATGAAAGCGGCCGCGCCGTGGGTGAAGCAATGCGCTTCTACAAGCTCGGCATCGAAGCGCTGACCGTGTTCCATGATGAACTCGATCTCGCTCCATTCAAAGTAAAGGTGAAGCAGGGCGGCGGCACCGCCGGGCATAACGGGCTGCGCTCAATCGACCAGCACCTTGGCGCAGATTTCCGCCGCGTGCGCCTCGGCATCGGCCACCCCGGCCACAAGGACCGCGTTACCGGCTACGTCCTCGGCAATTATGCCAAGGCCGAACAGGATGACCTTGTCGGTATGCTCGGGGCCATCGCTTCCGAAGCAGAATGGCTCGCGAAAGGGGACGATGTGCGCTTCATGAACGATATCGCGCTGCGCCAGCAGGACTGATCTCGCTCGATGCGGTAACACTTCAGCAATGCAAAACTGTCGAACTTCCTGACACTCGGCCCCATCTAAAACCTTCGTTAACCATCGAAACCCCTGATTTTACGAACTTGGCACGGCCTTTGCTGTGTATCGTGTCAACCAAGTCTCAGGGTGTGGAGGTTGTAATGACGAAGAAGTTTCTCACCGCGGTCGCAACGGTTGCGCTCGGCACTGCAATGGCCACTCCGGCACACGCCACGTGGTGGACGACACTGACCCACAAGCACTATTGCAACTGCGGCCACAGCGGCCAGTGCGGTGGAACCAGCACCGGTGGCACGACCACAGGCGGCACCACCACTGGCGGCACGACGACCGGCGGAACCACCACCGGTGGCACGACCACGGGCGGCACCACCACCTCGGGCGGCACCACGACCGGCGGAACGACCACCGGCGGAACCACGACCACTGGCGGCACGACGACTGGCGGCACGACGACGACCGGCGGAACCACCACGGGCGGCACCACCACCAGCACCGGCGGTACGGCTGTTCCTGAACCCGGCATGCTTGGCATGATGGCTCTGGGCCTGCTCGGCATCGGCTTTGCCCGCTCGCGCAAGGTCAAGCCGCGCGCTTGAAGGCAATCTAAACGCTAGTCCCGTTCGCCTACCGTTTCTCTAGTCCGTCACCCTGAACTTGTTTCAGGGTCCATCTGGCCACTCGCACGGCTGTTCGTGTTGGAAGATGGATGCTGAACCAAGTTCAGCATGATGAAACTGAGAACCACGTTGCAAAGCGGGACGAGCGTAATCAGCGAAGGTGGCTGCGATCAGCCTCCCTGCACTACTGAAAATCTTGCGAGGCTGCGCCGGAACGTTACGTTCTGTGGTGCGGCCTCGCTTGCTTGTTTCAGCAGGGCAATCCCGGTGGCCACATCCTTGCCGCCTGCGGCACGCACATAGCCTGCCATATAAGTTGTGTCTGGATCTTCGGGCTTGATCGCCCGCGCCCGGTCAGCAGCCTTGATCGCCTCATCGGTGCGACCCAGATGGCTCAGCGCCATCGCCAGACGCTTCATCACTTCGGCATCGTCGCCCGTCGCGGCCAATTGGCCATAAGCCGCGGCGGCGCCGTTCCAGTCCTGCGTCGCCATTGCCTTCTCGCCCTGACGGATCAGGCCTTGCGATGTCCCGGCCTTGGCCGCCGCCAATCGCGCCGAAAGCTGGGGCGCATCGGGGCTTTCCAGCGCCTTGGCTGCCATCTCCGCCAGTTCCAGTTCCTGAGGCCCCGCCAGCAGGCTGTCCGACAGTGGCTTCACCGTCGCATAGGCCGCTGCAGCATCCCCCGTCGCCATCTGCGATTGCGCCAGCATCAGCCGCGCATAGGGATTGTTCGGAGACCGCGTCAGCGCCCGTTGGAACATCGCGCGCGCCTGTTCGGGATGGTTCAGTCGCAGCATCGCCTCGGCATAAGTCAGCCCGTTGGCAGACAGCGGATCAAGCGTCGCCTCCTGACTCGCCAAGGTTGAGCGGACCTTCTCCCAATCACCCTTCATCGAGGCAAACTGCACCTGCAATGCCACCACGCGCGGATCGGCAGGCGCAAGCTCCGCCGCCTTCTCCGTCATCTTGATCGCATCGTCCAGCTTGCCTTCCATGTCGTAGACATCGGCCCGCGCAATCCACGGCTCGGGCACCGCCGGGTAACGCTCGGCCAGTTTGGTCAGCACGCCATGCGCCTCAGCCATGCGCCCGCGCCGCGCGGCAATATCCGCTTTCAGCATCGGCCCATCAAAGCCATCGGGCGCAATCCGGTCGAGCACCGCCACCTGCTGCGCCGCGCCATCCAGATCATTCGCCTCGATCAGGAACTTGGCATAATCGCGCAGCAACAACGCATCATCGCCCGCTGCTGCCCCTTGGCGGAGCGCGGCCAGCGCCCCTTCCTGATCCTTCAACGCCAGCTTTGCCGCCGCCCGAACGCGCCACGCTGCGGGCGATTTGTCCTGTGCCACCAAGGCAAGCGCATCCTCTGGCCGCCCGCGCAACACGGCAGCCTCGCCGCGCACCAGCGCAAGCTCTGGCCCCTTCATCCCGGCCCGCTCCATGCGCGCTGCAGTGGCCTCGGCCCCGTCGCCATCGCCCATGCGCAGTTGCACCGCCGCCAGCATGCGCAGAAGCGCCGGATCATCGCCCTTCTCGGCCAGTGCGGCAGACAGATCGACCTTTGCCGCCCCAAGCCGCATCTCGGCAATTTCCTGCCGCGCACGGGCAATTTTCTGGTCGGCATCCTCGCCACAGGCGCTCAGCAAGGCCACGGCGGACAGAATCAGCAGATGTTTTCTCATGCGCGCGAAAATCGCACTTCATGCTGAAATTTCCGTGAAGGTTTCCAAATGCCTCCACGCCCGCTAAAGGCCCGGCCAACCAAGGAGTTTGAGAATGGGTTTTCGTTGCGGGATCGTCGGTCTTCCCAATGTCGGCAAGTCGACACTGTTCAACGCGCTGACTGAAACGCAGGCGGCGCAGGCGGCGAACTATCCGTTCTGCACGATCGAGCCGAACGTGGGCAATGTCGGCGTGCCCGATCCCCGGCTCGACAAGCTGGCCGCGATCGCCGGCAGCCAGAAGATCATCCCTACGCAGCTCGGATTCGTCGATATCGCTGGTCTGGTGCGCGGCGCGTCGAAGGGTGAAGGTCTGGGCAACCAGTTCCTTGGCAACATCCGCGAAGTGGACGCCATCGTCCACGTACTGCGCTGCTTCGAAAATGACGACATCCAGCACGTCGACAACAAGGTCGATCCGGTATCCGATGCAGATACGGTCGAAACCGAACTTATGCTTTCAGACCTCGAAAGCCTCGAAAAGCGCGTTCCGGCCGCGATCAAGAAATCCGCGCAGGGCGACAAGGAATCGAAGATCATCGCTTCGGTGCTGGGCCAGGCGCTCGAACTGTTGCGCGAAGGCAAGCCCGCGCGCCTGACCGTGCCCAAGGACGACGACGAAGCCCGCGTGTTTGCGCAGGCGCAATTGCTCACCGCCAAACCCGTCCTCTACGTCTGCAACGTCGAGGAAGAGAGCGCCGCCAACGGCAATGCCTTCTCCGCCCGCGTGTTCGAAAAGGCGAAGGCCGAAGGCGCGAATGCCGTGATCGTGTCCGCTGCCATCGAATCCGAACTGGTCGGCATGGACCCTGAAGAGCGCACCGTTTTCCTTGAGGAAATGGGCCTCCACGAAACCGGCCTCGCCCGCGTGATCCGCTCGGGCTACGATCTGCTGCACCTCATCACCTTCTTCACCGTCGGCCCCAAGGAAGCCCGCGCGTGGACCGTGCATCAGGGCGCCAAGGCCCCCGAAGCCGCCGGAGAAATCCACTCCGACATGCAACGCGGCTTCATCCGCGCCGAAACCATCGCCTATGATGATTTCGTTTCGCTGGGTGGAGAAACCGCTGCGCGCGATGCCGGAAAGCTGCGTCAGGAAGGTAAGGAATACGTGGTGAAGGATGGCGACGTTCTGCACTTCAAGTTCAACGTCTGACGCCATTTAACCGACCGGTTGACATCACCGCGTAGCGCGTCATGCTGCGCGGATGATGTATTTTGAAGATATTGAACCCGGCGCGGTGCAGCGCTTTGGCAGCTATGCGGTTAACCGCGACGAAGTGATTGATTTCGCTTCTAAATATGATCCACAAGCCTTCCATCTCAGCGACGAGGCGGCGGCGCAGACCCATTTCGGGCGGCTTTCGGCCAGCGGCTGGCACACTTGCGCGATGACGATGGCTATGCTGGTCGAGAATCTCAAGGAGCGGAAGCAGGCGGGGCTCGGTTCGCCGGGGCTGGACGAAATCCGCTGGCTCACGCCGGTCTATCCCGGCGATACGCTGTCAGTCGAAACCGAAATCGTCGACAAGAAGCGCAGTGGTTCTCGGCCCGAGATGGGCAGTTTCCGCTCAAACGTCAGGGTTTATAATCAGGATGGCGTGGTGGTGATGACCATGAAATCCATCGGCCTGATCCGCGTTCGCGAGGCGGAAAACGCGCAATCCTGAAGTGCACCTAGATGCACCTACGCGCACCTGGACGCACATAGACTGCCGCAACCTGTTCGAAACGCTGTCTAAATCGCCTTGCACTGCACGTCACCGATTGCACTATAAACGGGCCGTTCGAACTCGTCGGTGATCACCAGCTTGCCATCGAAATGCTCGCTGGTCCCAACCGCCTCCACCGGCCCGCTCGCGGTAAGCGTCAGCGCATATTCCTTGCCGGTATAGCGCGACCAGCTTCCCTTGGGCAGCTTCGCCGCTCCGGTATCGGGCGCAAGGATCTGGATTTCTCCGTTCACTTTCAACACGCCGCGCGTGTCCTGCGCCAGCAGCACCGCGCCGATCCCGCCACCGTCTGCAACGAAGGCGCAACCGGTGCCGTGCAGCTTGTGCTTTGAAATATCGGGATAAAGTATCGCCTGCGGGGCAATCGGCTCAACCGGATGCTTACCATCCTGCGCCGCCTCAACCGCCGCCACCGCCTCGGCATCGCTCGGCTCCTGCTCCGCCGAGCATGCAGAAAGTATCAGCAAAATCAGTGGTATAAACGCTAATCTTGCCATTTTACTTTCTCCCGAACAGCTTCTCGATGTCACCATGCGCCAGCTTCACCCAAGTCGGCCGCCCGTGATTGCACTGGCCCGACCGTGGAGTAACCTCCATCTCGCGCAAAAGCGCATTCATCTCCGCCACCGAAAGCACGCGCCCGGCACGAACCGATCCGTGGCAAGCCATCGTGGCGAGGACGAGGTCGAGTTTCTCACCGAGGAGCAGCGCGTCGCCGTTCTGGGCGAGATCGTCGGCGACGTCGGCGACCAACTTCGCCGGGTCTCCCTTGGCGAGCGCGGCGGGGATGGCGCGGACGAGCATGGCGCCCGGACCGAAGCGTTCCAGTGCGAGGCCAAATTCTGCCAGTTTCCCAGAGGCTTCCTCGAGCCGGTCGCAGGCCACCTCCTCAAGCTCGACCACTTCGGGGATCAGCAGGGCCTGTGACGGTGCTGTGCCCTGCCCCGCTCCGGCAGAGCGCAGGCGTTCAAGGACCAACCGTTCGTGCGCTGCGTGTTGGTCCACGATGACCAAGCCGTCCTCCGCCTCCGCGACGATGTAAGTGTTGGACACCTGCCCGCGCGCTACGCCAAGCGGATGTTGTGCCGCATCGACCACCAGTTCTGCGGCAACTTCGGCGCGCGCCTGCGGCGGGGCCATGACGCCTTGCTCGTACCCTCGCCACGCAAGGCCCGCTTCGGAGACGCGCGGTTCGGGGCGCCATGTCTGGCCAAAAATGCTTCCCTGTGAGGGACTTGCTGCTCCTGCCGGAGAAATAGGTTCAGCCTGCCACGCCGCCATAGCACTCGCCGATGGGGCTTGCGCACTGCGCTGGTCTCCGGTGGAAAGCGCATGGCGCAGGCCGGAGACGACCATGCCGCGCACGAAGGCCGGATCGCGGAAACGGACTTCGGATTTGGCGGGATGGACGTTCACATCCACCTCGCCCGCTGGGACTTGCAGGAATAACGCGAGCACGGCGTGGCGATCGCGTGCCAGCATATCGGCATAGGCTCCGCGCACCGCGCCGATCAGCAAGCGGTCCTTCACCGGGCGGCCGTTGACGAACAGGTACTGGTGATCGGCCACACCGCGATTGTAGGTGGGCAGACCTGCAATGCCGGTGAGGTGATACTCGCCGCGCACCAGATCGACCTCGACCGAATTGCCCGCCAGTTCGCGTGCGACCAACTGGGCGACGCGGACTTCGAGCGATTCCCCGCCCTGCACCTGGATCGAGCGACGACCATCGTGTTCGAGCGTGAAGCCCAAGTCCGGGCGCGCCATTGCGAGGCGGCGCACCACGTCCGAAGCAGCCGCCCATTCCGAACGCGGGCTGCGCAGGAATTTGCGGCGGGCGGGGATTTTCTCAAACAGCTGCTCGACCCGCACCCGCGTGCCGGGCGGCAGGGCGGCAGGGCCTTCTTCGACCAGAGCGCCGTTATCAACCACCCGCTTCCAGCCATCGGCAGAGCCTTGGGGGCGGCTTTCGATGGTGACGCGCGCGACCGAGGCGATGGAGGGCAGCGCCTCACCCCGGAAGCCGAGAGTTTCCACCATTTCGATGGCTTCATCGGGAAGCTTGGATGTGGCGTGACGTTCGAGCGCCAGCGCGATCTCGCCTGCGTCCATCCCGCAGCCGTCATCGGACACTTCGATCATCGCCAGACCACCTTCGGACAGGCGCACGAAAATGTGGTTTGCGCCCGCATCTATGGCGTTTTCAACCAGTTCCTTGAGCGCGCTGGCTGGGCGTTCAACCACCTCTCCGGCAGCGATGCGGTTGATCAAAGTTTCGGGAAGGCGGCGGATGACTCGCATGGTCTTTCGAGGACTAGCGCCGAACCCGATTTATTTCGAGACAAGCTGCGAAGTTATCCAACCAAACCGGCACAAACCCATGTTCTTTGCACGAATCGCCTGCTAATGAGCCGCCTTCCCGGGCGCTCACATTCGCGGGGTTTGGCACGTGCCCGCGCGCCAAACCGCAGATTTTCACGGATTTCCTGATGGCATCGATCTTTTCCCGATTCTTCAAATTTGGTTCGCAGAATATTGCGATCGACCTCGGCACAGCGAACACGCTGGTCTATGTGCAGGATCGCGGCATTGTGCTGAACGAACCTTCGGTCGTCGCCATCGAGACGATCAACGGCATCAAGCGCGTGAAGGCCGTGGGCGACGATGCCAAGATGATGATGGGCAAGACCCCGGACAACATCGAAGCGATCCGCCCGCTGCGTGACGGCGTGATCGCCGATATCGAAGTGGCCGAGGAAATGATCAAGCACTTCATCCGCAAGGTGAACGGATCGAAGAGCCTGCTGCGCTACCCTGAAATCGTGATCTGCGTACCTTCAGGTTCAACCAGCGTGGAACGCCGCGCGATCCGCGACGCGGCCAGCAACGCCGGGGCCAGCCAAGTTTACCTGATCCTTGAACCGATGGCCGCAGCCATTGGTGCCGACATGCCCGTGACCGAGCCGGTTGGTTCGATGGTGGTGGATATTGGCGGTGGCACGACCGAAGTTGCCGTGCTTTCACTACGCGGTCTGGCTTATACCACCAGCGTCCGCGTGGGCGGTGACAAGATGGACGAAGCCATCGTTTCCTATGTCCGCCGCCATCACAACCTGCTGATCGGTGAAGCCACGGCAGAGCGGATCAAGAAGGATTACGGCATCGCCACTGCGCCTGCTGACGGGATTGGTGAGACCATCCACATCAAGGGCCGCGATCTGGTGAACGGCGTTCCCAAGGAAATCACGATCACGCAGGCGAACATCGCCGAAGCGCTGTCCGAGCCCATCGGCGCGATTGTCGAAGGCGTGCGCATCGCGCTGGAAAACACCGCGCCCGAATTGGCGGCCGACATCGTCGATCAGGGCATCGTGCTGACCGGTGGTGGCGCGCTGATCCGCGGGCTGGACGAGCATTTGCGCGAGGAAACCGGCCTGCCTGTGAGCGTGGCCGAAGACCCGCTTTCCTGCGTGGCGCTGGGCACTGGCCGCGCAATGGAAGATCCGATCTATCGCGGCGTGTTGATGACCGCATAAGGTCTGGTTTTTACGGGTCGCTTGACGGCGCGGCACATCGTGCCGGATTGAAAGGGTGAACGGATGGCGCGGCCGACGGACCGCCGCCCGGGCTATTCGCGCAGGGCGCAGTACGGGATCTTCACCGGCTACGTTATCGCCATCCTCGGCGTCGTGGCGGGCATTGTCGTGCTTACGGTATCCCTGATCAATCCGGACGCATTTTCGTTTGCGCGCAGTGCTGCTGCCGAAGTTGCACGCCCGATGGGCAAGGCAAGCGCAGAGAGCCGCGCCACTGGACAAGGCGTGTTTGCAGCCATCGGGGCCTATTTCAAAGCCGGACAGCAGAACGCCGAACTGCGCCGCGAAGTGGATGCCGCGCGTGCCAATGCGGTTTCCATGCAGGCGCTGGAAGACGAAAACCGGCGGTTGAAGGCTTTGCTTGGCATTGTTGACCCGGTGCGCCGTCCGGTGGCTTCGGCACATCTGATCGGATCAAGTGGGGCCAGCACACGGCGCTATGCGGTGCTGGATGTTGGCGCAAACGACGGCGTGCGCCCCGGCCAGCCTGTGCGCGCTGCCTCGGGCCTGATCGGCCGGGTGATCGAGGCCGGGCCGAGAACCGCGCGTGTGCTGCTGGTGACGGACCCAGACAACGTGGTGCCGGTGCGGCGGGCAAGCGACGGACTTTCAGCCTTTGTGCAGGGTGCATCCGATGGGCGGATCGACATTCGCCTGATCAACATGGGCACCAATCCGGTGAAAAAAGGCGACGTTTTCGTCACCTCCGGTTCGGGCGGTCTTTACCCACCCGGCATTCCTGTTGCCGTGGCGACTGCGCCGAACCGTGATGGCGCGACCGGCCATCTGGCTGCCGATCCCGCCGACCATGTTTACGTGGTGGTGGAACAGGCGTTCAGCGCACAAGCCCGTGACGATCTTCAGCGCATGATCGAGGACGGTGCAAAGACCGCTGTTGAAGAGCCGTGATCTTTGAGAAGCTGACCGCATCGCCCGAAGACCTTGTACGCAAGCGGATCAATCGTGCGCCCCTGCCCGCACTCGCCACTGGCCTGCCGTGGGCGACGATCATGCTGGCATCAATGGCAAGCTTTTCGCCGGTGATTGCCTCGGCCCCTGTCGTGCCGCCGCTGGCCTATTTGATGCTTCTTGCGTGGCGGATGATGCGTCCGGGCATGTTGCCGGTGTGGGCAGGCCTGCCACTTGGTTTGTTCGACGACCTTTATTCAGGGCAACCCTTCGGATCGGGTATCGTGCTGTGGTCAGTAACGATGCTGGTGCTTGAAGTGGTTGACGAGCGGTTTTTGTGGCGTGGATTTTCGCAAGACTGGCTGGCGGCCAGTGGCTTGATCGCTGCCTATCTGGGAATATGCGCGCTGGTGGCCGGGCTGGCGACGGGGTATCCCTTGCCATTGGTGATCGGTCCGCAAATCCTGCTGTCGCTGGTGATCTATCCTGTGGTCACACGTGTGGTCGCCCTGCTTGATCGCATCCGCCTGTTGCCGTTAAAAAGGCTCTGACACGCATGGGAAAACTGCCGGTCACGTCGGCTGTCCTGACCAACCGGTTCGAGCGGCGCACGTTCGTGCTGGGCGCGTTGCAGGGCGGCGTGGGGCTGATGCTGGCGACGCGGCTGGGCTATCTGGCGGTGGCACAAAACGAGAAATATCAGGCGGCTTCGGAAAGCAACCGCGTCAACCTGACGCTGATCCCGCCCCGGCGTGGCTGGGTTCTGGACCGGTTTGGCAAGGCACTGGCCTCAAACCGTGCGGACTTTCGCGTGGACATCATTCCTGACCGCGTGGTTGACCGTGATCGCACGATGGAAACGCTGGCCGGCCTGCTTTCCTTGCCGCCCGACAAAGTGCGCGATATTCGTGACAAACTGGATAAGGCACGCGGGTTTCAACCGGTCGAAGTGGCGGCGAGCCTTGATTGGGAGCGTTACGCCTCGGTCACGGTGCGCCTGCCCGAACTGCCGGGCGTGATCCCGCAGCAGGGTTTTTCGCGGTTCTACCCTACCGGAGCGGCCGTGGGGCACCTTGTCGGTTATGTCGGCGCGGCATCGGCCGAGGATTACGAAAAAGAGCGCAATCCGCTGCTTGTCACGCCGGGTTTCAAGATCGGCAAGGACGGGCTGGAGAAGCACTTCGAAACGCGGCTGCGCGGGGTGCCAGGCGCGCGGCGCGTGGAGGCGACGGCTTCGGGACGTATCGTGCGCGATCTGGGCACGCGTGAGGATGTGCCGGGCAAGCCGATCCAGCTGACGATCAATGCCGGGCTGCAGGATTATGCTGCGCGGCGCGTCGGGCTGGAATCCGGCTCTGTGGTGGTAATGGACTGCGAGACGGGCGACATTCTGGCGATGGCATCGATGCCAAGCTTTGATCCCAACAGCTTTTCCGACGGGATTGGCCGCATCGAGTGGAAGATGCTGTCCGAGGATGACCACGTGCCTTTGCGCAACAAGGTGCTGCGTGGGCTGTACCCGCCGGGGTCGACGGTGAAGCCGATGATCGCCATGTCTTTCCTTGAGGCGGGGCTTGATCCTTCGGCCAGCGTCGGCTGTGGTGGCGGCTTGCGCGTGGGCAACCGGGTGTTCCACTGCTGGAACCGGCGCGGACACGGCACGGTGGACATGGCCAAGGCCATCTACCAGTCCTGCGACGTCTACTTCTATCACTTCGCACAGAAGATCGGGATGGACACCATCGCCAAGATGGCACGGCGGCTGGGGATGGGGCAGGAGTTTCCGATGCCCTATCCGGGGCAGTCCTATGGCACTGTGCCCGACCCGGCGTGGAAGAAGAAGAAATACGACAAAGAATGGGCGGTTTATGACACCGTCAACGCGACCATCGGTCAGGGCTATATGCTGTCCAATCCGCTGCAGCAGGCGGTGATGGCATCGCGTATCGCTTCGGGGCGTGAAGTGATGCCACGCCTGTTGCTTGACCGGAACGCCCCGCAGCCGAAGTCTATGGGGTTCCGGCAGGATCATCTCGATTACATCCACGCTGCGATGAGCGAGGTGGTCAACGGGCGGGGCACCGCTGGGCGCGCCAAGCTACCGGTCGATGTGCTGATGGCCGGGAAGACCGGGACGGCGCAAGTCGTTGGCCTGAACGTGGCCAACGGCAAGAGCGGGCAGTGGAAGTACCGCGACCACGGACATTTCATCGCATTCGCACCGTTCGACAAACCGAAGTATGCCTGCGCCGTGGTGATCGAGCATGGTGGCGGGTCGGGCGCGGCCTACCCCATTGCGCGCGATGTGATGACGTACATCTTTGATCAGGCCAAGGCGATGGAAGTGCTGGAAGGCTTTGAGGCGCAGTGGGGTGGCAACGTGCACCAGCGCATGGCGTCGCGCTATAACGTGTTCGCTGCCAAATACGGGGCGTCTGCGCCCAAGCCGGTGCCCGATGATGCTGAACTGGCGGAGCGGGCAGAGGAAGGGCGCAAGCCTGCTGAAGCGCCAGCAACAGTGCAGACCGACGCCGCAGCACCAAGGCCTGAGCCGGAGCAGGTGCCTTCGCGGGAGACAGCGCCCGGCCCTTCGCCCACGGCTTCATCGGGCGTGGCCGCACCTGCCGCAACGGGAGGGCAATGATGCCACGCGCCTATGTGCCAGCCACGATCGCGCGTCAGCCGTGGGGCGTGCTGCTGCCGCTGATGGCGCTGGTGGGGTTTGGCGCAGCGGTTCTGGATTCGGCAGCAGGCGGGCGGTTCGATGTCTGGGCCTTTTCACACGTCATGCGGTTTTGCGTGTTTCTGGTGATGGCGATGGTGATTGCGCGTCTGCCACAGGATCTGTTCCGCAAGATGGCATTGCCCGCCTATGGCGTGCTGTGCGCGCTGCTGGTGCTGGTGGAACTGATCGGCGGCATGGGCGGAGGGAGCCAGCGCTGGCTCAACCTTGGCTTCATGACGCTGCAGCCTTCGGAGCTGATGAAGCCGGGCATCGTGCTGGTGCTGGCGTGGTTCTATTCCGTGCTGCCAGTGGGCGAGACACAAAGCTGGCGAGCGCTGGGACCGGCGGCTGTGCTGCTGGGCATTCCGGCGGGGCTGGTGATGCTGCAGCCGGACCTTGGAACAGGGCTTGCCATCACATTTGGCGCGGTGGTTGTGATGTTCATGGCGGGGCTGCCACTGCGCTGGTTCCTTGGCGCAGGTGCGGCGGCGCTGGTGATCGCACCGGTCGCCTTCTTCACGTTGTTGCACGAATATCAGCGCAACCGCGTGCTGGTGTTCCTTGATCCTGAAAGCGATCCACTCGGCACCGGCTATCATATTACCCAATCAAAGATCGCGATTGGCTCAGGTGGGTTTATCGGCAAGGGCTTCGGCAACGGGTCGCAGAGCCACCTCAATTACCTGCCCGAATCACACACCGACTTCGTATTTTCGACGATGGCCGAGGAGTGGGGCATGGTCGGCGGGCTGTTCGTGCTGGTGGTATTCGGGCTGATCTTCCGCTGGGGCCTGAAAGTTGCCCTGGCCGCGCCAGACCGCTTTTCGCGGCTGCTGGCGATCGGCATGACGATGACGATTTTCTTCTACATGTGCATCAATCTGATGATGGTCATGGGCCTTGCCCCGGTGGTCGGCATCCCGCTGCCGTGGATGAGCCACGGCGGCTCATCGATGATGACCAACATGATCTGCGTGGGCACGATCATGGCGGTGGAGCGCTGGAGCCGGAGCGCGCCGAAGGGCCTTTCGTAAAACTGCAATTTGGGGCTTGGCAGCCGTCAGAAAATCGTTATTGGGGCGGCTCCCGAACGGGAATGCTGCATGGCATGGACGCATAGCTCAGTTGGTAGAGCAGCTGACTCTTAATCAGCGGGTCCTTGGTTCGAGCCCAAGTGCGTCCACCACCATCGCCTTCCCCGCCGCACACCATGCGGCCTATTTCCGGGCACGCCCTTTGCCGGGTATGGACGCATAGCTCAGTTGGTAGAGCAGCTGACTCTTAATCAGCGGGTCCTTGGTTCGAGCCCAAGTGCGTCCACCATTCCATTCATCGCCACCAACCTGATGGAATGACCAATTCCGTCGTCACACCGCTTTGGCTATCGCTTTGCCCTCAAGCAGAACGGGAGAGCGTGGATGGAGCGGGTGACCTTGTGGGGTTGGATCGATTTCGACGGAAAGGACGCAGCAGAGGTGGTGCGCGGCGGGGCGCGGTTCATCTTGCCGACGTATGAGGAGCGCGGCTGCATCCATTATGTGTGGAATGCCGACCCGCTAAAGCCCTCGCGCGTTTGGGTCTACGAGGAGTGGGAAGACGTAGCCGCGCTTGCCGAGCATCTCGACGGGCCGCTTTATCGCGCGATGGCTGGCTATCTGGCCGAGGCCGGCATGGCAGGGGCGCAGGTCGACAAATACAAGGTTGTGGCCAAGCAGCCTGTCTACGATGGCGATGGATTGCCACAGGTGGCGTTCAGCTAAAAAGAAGCGCCGGAACCCGAAGGCTCCGGCGCAGAGTGTTTCGCGTCTGGTTGACGTCGAAATTCGGTGAATGGAAATCAGAACTTGAAGCCTGCGGCCACACCATAACGGCGCGGTTCAAGCGTGAAGATGTTGGTGAAATTGCCCGAGGACTGGTCGGTGATGTACAGGCCGGTGATCGGGTTTGAATTGCCCACATTCTGAATGAAGCCGCGCAGGAACCACTTGTTTTCCGGCCCATCGAGCTGAAGTTGGGCGTTGACCTGCGTGTAGCTGGGGATGCGGTTGATGTTGCCGTTGAAGATGCTGCCCGTGGACGTGCCGGTCAGGATGAAGTCGGCACGCGGCGTAAGGGTCAGGTCACCGAACGGAATGGCGTATTCCGCGCCGCCCGCCACCTTGTAGTTTGGTGCACCCGGCAACTGGTTGCCATTGATGTTAACCGGAATGCCCGAATTGAACACCTGTACCCCGCCGAACGGAACGCCACCCCCAGTTGCAGCGGCAACGCCTTCAAGCGCGGCGCAGATGCTGTAGGCGCCGGTTGAAGCAATGCCGCTGTTTGCGCCAAACGAGGTGGTTGGCCGTAGCCCGGCACCTGCCAAGACACCCGGGATCGCGCCCGCATTGATCTGCGCGTTGACCGTGTTCACGAAGGCATTGACCCCCGCCACGCTTCCGGAGGTGGAGGCAACGGCGCAGTTTGCAGCGTTCGTGATATCCTTGATGATCACGGCATCGGCACGACCGGCGCCAAAATCACGCGGATTGGCAAGGAACTTGTCCTGCGAAACCTTGCTGTTGAGATAGCTGGCCGAGACATTGACCGTCATCCCGCGCACGGGCCGCATAACCGCTTCGGCTTCAAGACCCCAGATATTGGCATTCACGTTGTCGTTGACCGAGGTACGAGCGACGATGCGCGAAAGCTGGAGGCCTTTGTACTTGTAATAGAAGCCCGTGAGATTGAGCGTCAGCGCGCCGAACTGGTTCTTCGAGCCGATTTCGAATGCGTCGACGAATTCGGGGTTGAAAGTTTCCGGCACCGTGAAGATTGCCGAAAGTGGCGGGTTGATGCCGCCCGACTTGTAGCCGCGCGAATAGGACAGGTAGACCAGATTGTCCGAAGTCACCTGGAAATCGAGAACGGCGCGACCGGTGATTTCCTTGAACTTGGCATTGCGGTTCTGGAACGGCTGATTGCCGGCAAGGCTCGCGTCGGCATCGTAAGCGCCGAAGAATGGCGAGCTGTAGGCGTCAGTCGAACCGTGCGGGACGAGGAAGTTTGCAAATGTCGTACGTGCGCGAATCTTCTTGTCGTCATCGTTGTAGCGAAGGCCGAGGGTCAGCTTCACCCGGTCATCGAACTTGTAGTAGGCTTCACCGAAGATGCCGAAGCTCTTGATGTTGAGCTGGTCCGAATTGTTGCGGAAGAACGGTGTTGCCAGATACGAGGGCGGAGCCCCTGCCCCAAGCGCCGTGAACGCACCAACGATGCCGGTGAAGTAATCGAGGCCGAACGAGTTCACGTAGTAGCTGTTTTCGCTGAGCGCATAGTCGCTGTAGATGCCGCCCAGCAGGAAGTTGAACTTGCCGTCCCAGTCCGAGCTGAAGATGGCTTCTGCCGACCAGCTGCGGTTTTTCTGAACCGAACGGTCGAAATCGAGCGGGGTCATGCCGCAAATGGCATTGCCGCCATAAACCCCGGTGCCAGATTCCTCGGGTGCCGACGAGCAGAGCACGCCAGCAGGGCCATTGGGCATGAGCGCAGCCGCAACGGGGCTGAGATACCTTTGGAGCCCAGCCCCCAGCAGACCGGCCTGAGCCGCTGCCAAAGTGTTCAACGATGGCTGGATCAGCGCGCGGTTCTGAACCGAGTTGTTGTAGTCTTGGCTCGAATCAACGGTAACGTCCTGATAGTTGCCGGTCAGCTTCAGATTGAGGCCGCCGCCCAGCTCCTGGTCCCACGAACCGACGACGATCAGTTCCTCGGTAAAGTAGCTTGGAGTGGTATCGGTGTTGACCACACGTGGATCGGCCGGATTCACAACGCCTGAATAAGTATCGGTGCCGTACAGACTGCCCGCCGCAAATGCTGTGGGCAGGCCGCGGATCGCGAAGAATTCACGCGAACCCAGCACGGAAGCAAGCGTCGAGTTGCCGTTGGTGGTGCCGTAAGGCAGATTGGCATTCAGACAGCCGAGAACGCCCGTGGGATCATTCTGGCAGACCTGCTTCTGGATGCGCATGCGGTTGTCGCGCTCATGGAAATACTGGCCCATGATGTCGATCGTGGTGCCCGTGCCCGGTTCGAAACGCACCGAACCACGAACGCTGTACATGTCGCGGTCGTCGATCCGCGAATTGTCAAACAGGTTCTTGGTGTAACCATCGCGGTTCAGATAGAAACCGGCAAGGCGCACACCAAGGCTGTCGCCCAGCGGAACGTTGACCATGCCGCGCAGGCGCACTGAATTGTAGTTGCCATACTCTGCATCGCCCGAGGCGCCGAACGCGCTGAGATCGGGCTTGGCGGTGATCAGGTCGACCACGCCCGATGTGGCGTTGCGGCCAAACAGCGTGCCTTGCGGGCCGCGCAGAACCTGCACTTGGGCCAGATCGTAGAACTCGCCTTCGAACAGGCGCGTGGCGAATAGCGGGGAATCGTTCAGGTGGATGGCGGTGGCCTGATCGCAGGTCACGCCGGTGCACAGATCGCCGATACCGCGGATGGTAAAGCTCGACGAGGTGAAGTTCGTCTTGGAAAACGTGATGTTGGGCAGCGACAGTTGCAGGTCGAGTGTGTTGCGGATCTGCTGCTTGTCGAGCGCTTCCGGTGAGAAAGCGCTTACAGCGATTGGCACGTCCTGCAGGCGCTGGGCCTGACGCTGTGCGGTGACGATAATTTCCTCAAGACCGAAATTGTCATCGGCTGACTGCGGTGCTTCCTGTGCGAACACAGGCACGGATACGGCGGCGAAACATACGCCAGCCAGCAGGGAAAGCTTGCCCCTCATAGCTCAGACCTCTCTCTCCAGCGGCACCCGTCATTAACCGCGGGTTGCCTGAACTGCAGGACATATCCAGACGAAATCTTTGTCAACCGGATAATTAAAAATAGGGGTTTCCGTAGGGGAAGGACGTTGCAGATGTGACCATTTTGGTGAGGTATGCATGGAAATGCATGACATTTTGCTGTGTCATCACGCCTCACGCGCAATGTTTTGCTGTGCAAATGACGAATCGCGTCGTTGCATGCCCCCGTCCATTCGCACAAATCCGCGACTCATAAGCGTGGCAATGTGCGCGCCGTAGCAGTAGGGCTGCATGCCAGAACTTCCCCGGCGTGCCTGCACGTCCCACCCTGATGTCCCGAGGACTGATACTTATGGCCAAATTCCTGATCGTCGAAGCGCGCTTCTATGACCACCTGAACGATATGCTGATCGCCGGAGCCAAGGCGGCGCTGGAAGCTGCCGGGCACAAAGCCGAGGTCATCACGGTGCCGGGTGCGCTCGAAATCCCTGGCGCCATAGCTTTGGCTGATGAATCCGGCGATTTTGACGGCTTCGTCGCCATCGGCGTGGTAATCCGCGGCGAGACCTATCATTTTGAGATCGTGGCGGGCGAAAGCGCGCGCGGAATCATGGCGTTGACAATGGACGGCGTGGCCATCGGCAACGGCATCCTTACGGTCGAAGACGAAGCGCAGGCCATCGTGCGCGCCGACCCTGCCCAGAAGGACAAGGGCGGCGAAGCAGCGAAGGCTGCTATGGCACTGCTGGCGCTGCGCGAACGCTGGGCGTGAGCGCTTAGCCCGCGTCGAAATATTCTTTGAGGCCCCACGGTTCGTAAGGGCCGATGACAAGCTGTTCAAAGCCGCCGATGCCGGTCTCGCCATCGCTGGTGGTAACGCGTGAGATGATCTGGACATGCAGATTCTCAAGCGTGGGTGCCATCGCGTCGAGATCGGCAAGGACCAGATCCTCCCGTTCAACCGCAAGTGGGCCGTGGTAAAGGCCGTGACCCCACTTCGGACTGGTATAACCGAGGCCGCGCATCTGAAAGCGTTGCAGCGGCTCGAAAGTAAGCGTCAACGGACGTTCCGCGCATTGAATGGTCAGCGTTCCGCCTGACGGCCAGCGTGTGCCAGGCTGCATCGGCGATTGCATTGTGGCCGAGGGCGTTTCGTGGAAACCATCATGCCCTGCCCCGTCCGGTGCGATCACCGCGCGGGTGTTCCAGGGTGTGCCGTGTCGGTCTGCGTTGACGTGGAAAAACAGGCTACGGGTGGGCAGGTTGACCGGAGTCCACTGCCAGAAAAAGCTGCTGACGACGCCGTGACCGTGCGGCTGTGTGTCTGACGCCCCAACCGGACGCACCCCCCAACTGCGGTCACGGGTGCCGACCGTACCTGACACAAGGTCAGCACGCTCACCATCCACCTCGATCCAGCCTGTGTAGTGCCCGTTCTGGGTCAGGCGCGTGTAGTCCATGAACGTGCGCGGGCCGATGCGGTAGGTGAAGCGTGGCTCTTCGATAGGAAAGGCGCGGCCGGTGAATGTCAGTTCGGCGGCCAGACCCTCACCGTTAACGCGCACCCGCAGCGACTTTAGCGGCTCGACGATTTCTATGGTGATCGGACCGACGGACAGATCCATGCGCTCCATATTGAGTTCGCGCGACGCATGAAGATTGTACTGTATACCATTGCGGATACACGAAAAATGCGCATCAGCGACATTCAGATGAGGATAGATCCCCAGCGCAACCGCAAAGAAGCCTGAACCATCAGGAGCATAGCCGTTGAAGAAGTAGCGGTCATAGAAGTTGCGGTCCGTTCCGGCATAGGCAACCGGTTCGGGCGTCTGGTGCAGCGGAAAATCGTCACCTTTGGTCAGCATCAGGCGTGCTCCATCCGGCGCTTGAGCGCGCCAAGACTGTCGTGTTCGAGCGCGAGTTCACAAGCCCCGCGTGCCATAGACAGGAAGTTCGCGTCCCCGCGTTCCGTCCGAACGACGAAGGCGGCGCTGAATACTGCAGTGGACACGCCGTGAAGCGCGCCGATGCAGTAATCGTCCCAGACCTGATCGCGTGTCAGTGGCACGCCGAGGCGAGTCATCTCGGCGCAGTAAAGATCGAGCAGCGCAGCCTCGTGCGGGCGGCGGAGGGCCGAACCGATGCCGCAACCGAGGAAATAGCCGATGTCGGTAAGGCCGCATCCCACGGCACAGGTCTGCCAATCGACCAGTGCGATCGGTTCTGTTCCGTCGAGAATACCGAACAGCATGTTATCGAGCCGGAAATCTCCGTGAACAAGGCTGCGGCGACTGTGCTTCCGATCAAACCAAAGGTCGAGATTATCGTTCAGTGCCTCGCAAACGGCCATCAGTTCGGGTTCAAGCACATCGCCATACCGCTCCTGAAAAGTGGCTTGCGCCTGCGGATAGAGCGCGCGTAGCGAGGCGCTGGCCTGCGGATCAGGTTGCAGCCATTCCGCATCGAGCAGCGGGTGATCCAAGGTGGGGGCGTGGAGTTCAGCGGCCTGGCGGATGGCATGCTCCGCTTGGTCCAGCGTGCAGCCAGAAAGCTGGTTGCCGGGAGCGCAGGGGCCAAGATCTTCGAACAGCAGCACGAAATCGCAGCCGTTGTCGTCAATCATTGCAGCAAACGCACGCGGGACGCGCATCCCGATTAGCCTAGGAACGTGCTGATAAAACAGAACTTCTTTGCGATATAGCGAAAAGGCGGCGGCGGTGTGGCGGCTGGTGGCATCGCCCGACGGGAACTTGGCAGCAACTGTGGGCGGTGCCTGGGCCGCATCGCCCACGTATTGCAGGCTGAAGCGAGCCGTATCGCCGACCTGACCCGTGCCGATAGCCTCCCATTCCAGTGACGCAATGCGAACATCGCCGGGTATGCCTGCCTGCACAAACTGAGCCTCGATCCACGACGCATCGACTTCATCAGGACGTGTCGGAAAATTTGCCATGCTGTGCTCTCCCGAAAACTGGCTGACACACGCCGCCATGCTTGGGAAGAGCAGTTCAATTGACCGTTTAAATCACCCGGCAAAGGAACTGGTTGGTGCAACACGGGTTCAATTTTCTGCGACCGGCGCATTTTGATCCGGAACGGAAGGCTGCGATGCATGGACGGGATTCTCGAATGGTTCGCAGCTGGGGGCACAATCATCGCCGCTACGCTGGTCGCCCTTGACCTGGGGCGCCGCATTGCCGGTTGGGGATTTGTGTTGTTCGTGCTCGTATCGATCTCATGGATCGTTTCAGGAATAGCTAACGATGCATTTTCTCTGGTCATCCAGAACGGAGCGCTGCTCGTGGTCAACCTATGGGGCGTGTGGCGCTATCTGTTGAATCCGCAACGGAGGCAACCCGACAAAAATGCTCCGTAACTTACTCCGATACGGTGTGACAACGCCCGCGAATTCGTGGTGAACGCGGCGCGATATGATTGATATATATGCCCTAATTCCCTCTTCAGGAAGGCAAGATACGAATATCTACTTAGGGGTTCCACGAATGGTTACATCAACGCTGTTGATTGATTCCTGCTGCAAGGCCGAAACTTCACCGGTCCAGGACATCGCAACAGGGGGTTGCCAACGGATGGGCAAGGATCAACTTCGCACAAAAGCACGTCGTCTGATTGCCGCTGCCAACGAACTGCTGGCCATCGCGCACGAGCTTGAAACCACTGATGGCGACGGGAGGACGGAAGATTTCGCCGTTAGCCATAGCGTCAAGGACAGCCCTGTCTGGGCAGAAATCGCGCGCGCAACATACCGTGATCGCCGCCGGCGGTCCGACATCTTTGCCGACCCTGCCCTGTTCGGTGAGCCCGCGTGGGATATTCTACTCGATCTGTTCATCGCCGCAAAGGAACGCAAGCGCCTGCCCGTGACGAGCGCTTGCATCGGCGCGGCGGTCCCCGCGACCACGGCTCTGCGTTGGTTGACGGTGCTGGAAGAAAAAGGCCTGATCCTGCGCGAGAATGACGCGAACGATGCCCGCCGCGTATTCGTACGGCTATCGGCAGAGGGCTATGAGAAAATGGTCGGCTACTTCTCGGACGTTGCGGGCGACATGCGCAGCGAAGAGGATATCCATTCCCCCGCGCTGCGCATGGCACAGTAGTCCGCTCTATTCGGTCCAGATACGGGCCGTATCAGGCGCTAAGCCGACCAAACGCTGCAGCACCGGCATAGCGCGCCGACATGCCCAGTTCTTCCTCGATACGGATGAGCTGGTTGTACTTGGCAAGCCGGTCTGACCGCGCGAGCGAACCGGTCTTGATCTGGCCGCAGTTGGTGGCCACGGCGAGATCGGCGATGGTCGCGTCTTCGGTCTCACCCGAACGGTGCGACATGACGGCGGTGTAGCCGTTGCGCTGCGCGATGCTGACCGCTTCAAGCGTTTCAGTAAGTGTGCCGATCTGGTTGACTTTGACCAGCAGCGAGTTGGCCAAGCCCTTGCCGATGCCCATTTCAAGGCGTCGCGGGTTGGTTACGAACAGATCGTCACCGACCAGTTGTACGCGCTTGCCAACCTTGGAAGTAAGTGCAGCCCAACCTTCAAAATCGTCCTCGCTCATGCCGTCTTCGATCGAGATGATCGGGTAGGCATCGCACAGCGCAGCGAGATAATCGGCCATCGCTTCGGGCGAGAGCGAGAGGCCCTCACCGCTGATTTCATACTTGCCGCCCTTGAAGAATTCGGTGGCGGCGCAATCGAGCGCGAGCATGATGTCGGTGCCGGGCTTGAACCCGGCCTTTTCAACCGAGGCCATGATGAAATCGAGCGCATCGCGCGTGCTGGCAAGGTTAGGCGCAAAGCCGCCTTCATCGCCCACAGCGGTGGCTAGGCCCTTTTCGTGGAGGCCCTTCTTCAGGGTGTGGAAGATTTCCGCACCCCAGCGCACAGCTTCGGCCAGCGACGGCGCGCCGACCGGCATGACCATGAATTCCTGAAAATCGATGGGATTGTCAGCATGTTCGCCGCCGTTGATAATGTTCATCATCGGCACCGGCAGGACGTGAGCGGAAACGCCACCAACGTAGCTGTACAATGGCATGCCGCGCGCATCGGCGGCGGCCTTGGCTACGGCGAGGCTGACGCCGAGGATGGCGTTGGCACCAAGGCGGCTCTTGTTTTCGGTGCCGTCAAGTTCGATCATCGCGTAATCGATGTCGCGCTGGTCTTCAGCGTCCAGCCCGAGGATCGCTTCGGCAATGTCCGAATTCACGGCGGTAATAGCCTTGGTCACGCCCTTGCCCAGGTAGCGCGCTTTGTCACCATCACGCAGTTCAACCGCTTCGTGCGCCCCCGTCGAAGCGCCTGAAGGCACGGCGGCGCGGCCGAAGCTGCCGTCTTCGAGCAGGATGTCGACCTCAACGGTGGGGTTGCCACGGCTGTCGAGGATTTCACGCGCATGGATGTCGATGATCGCAGTCATGGTCTGCTCCCTGCAATGCGGCGGCACAATCGGCGCCAAGGTTTGGCGCGGCTCCTATCGGCTGGAACCGTGGCAGGCAAGCCGCGTTTGCAGTGCAACAAACCTATCCGGGCCAACTTGTGCCCCAAGGCTCTTGCAATCAGGGTCGTGGGTCTAGCAAGATGGCAAAGACAGCCCATATCGAGGGCGAAGATTACGCGCGAACTGCCGAAGGGAAACGAGACATGGCCGACCCCACGATGCCCCCCGCCGACGCACCCAAGAAGCGCGCGGCCAAGAAGAAGATCGACGAAGCCGTTGCTGCTGTCGGTCCCGCCGTTGCCGAAACAGTCGAGACCACCAAGGGCCGATTCAGCAAGGCGATTGAAGAAGCAAAAGCCGGTGCCGAGGCATTGAAGGGTGAGGCGCTCGAAAAGGGCGCAGCCTACAAGGCCAAGGTAAGCGGTGCCACGTCAGACTGGGTGGACGAAGCAAAGGTCTATGCCGATCAGGCCAAGGAAAAGGGCGCTTTTCTTGCGGTTGAAGGCAAGGCTCGCGCGAGCGATGCGCTGACCACACTGGGCAAGACCATTTCCGAAACCGCGCCGACCATCGATGACAAGCTGGGCGTGCAATACGGCGACTATGCCCGCAGCGCCGCCCGATCAATTCAGGAAGCCGCTGCAAAGCTTGAAGCCAAAGATCTTGGCGAGTTGGGCGACGACGTGAAGGACTTCGTGAAGAAAAGCCCGGGCGTTGCGATTGGCGTTGCCGCAGTTGCCGGGTTTGCGATTGCCAAGCTGCTTTCGGGCCGTTCGGAAGACTGACGCCCCGAGAAGGAGGGCGCTGCAGCCTGATGACCGATACCGAAACACAGGATGCCGCCCCACCGCACGAGGGCATCGCTGACGAAGGCGTGAGCGGCACAATCAAGGCGCTGATCGAAGACGGGCAGACTCTGATCGAAGCGGAGATCGCCTATCGCAAGGCGCAGGTCACTTATGGTCTGGGCCAAGCGAAGGCGATTGCCGTGCTTATCGTGCTTGGCATCGCGTTTGGCTTCTTCACTCTGCTCGCGCTTGTCGTTGGGTTGCTGCTGGCACTGGCGGCAGTGGCCGGCGTTTGGGGGGCACTGGCGATTGTCGGTGGCGGCTTGGCTGTTCTGGCAGGCATGTGCCTGCTCCTTGCCATCAGGCGAATCAGCAGGGCCAAAGCCGCGTTGAGCCTTGGGGGACAAAACGCATGAGCGATCCGGAGAGCCTTGCCGCTGCCCGCGCGCTACGGGATGAGGCGCTGGTGGTGTTCAAGGGTAGCCTTGAAATCGTCAGACTGGAAACTTCTCCGGGCAGAATGAAGGAACGTGCGGTCGGTGAAGCCGTTGAGATGATCGACACCGCCCGCGAAATCGCAGGCGAGAACAAGGCCGTGATCGGCGCAACCCTTGCCGCACTGGTGGCGTGGTTCCTGCGGGAGCCGCTTCAGCATTTTGCAGGGTGGCTGTCGGCCAAGGTCCGAACCGGAGATTGAAATGGAACACGACATCACCGCAACCGACACCTCCACCCTGCGCGACAAGGTGGATGCAGCCAAGACGCGCCTTGCCGAGCGCGCCGCGAACGCAAAACCGGTGCATACGGTGAAAACCCTGATCGAAGAGCACCCCGTGGCATCAGTGGCAGCGGGCATCCTGCTCGGCGCGCTCGTCGCCAAGGCCCTGCCGTCGTTTCGCGGCCGTAGCACCAAGGTGGACGACGCTGCAGGCAGCCTGCGCAAGAGCGCGGCGGGCCTTGCCACCGTCGCGGGCAAGCTGGCGCTTGATTACGCCACGCGCGCGCGTGAAGTCGGACGCGAAGGACTGCACAAGGTCGAGGAAGTGGGCGGCAGTGTCGGCGGAAAGATTGCCGAAGGCGGCAAAGACGCCGGGCACAAGGTGATCGACATTGCAGAGATCGCCCGTTCCGCTGCTCTTGAAGCAAGCGAAGCTGCCCTGCGGAAGCTGAACGAGCTGACTTCGCGCATCAAGCACTGACCCGGAACCTCCATAAACCGCCGAATACGACATAGCGCGACTTGCGCGACGTGAAGCTTTTTGTCAGTGGCACATATGAATCCTCCCCAAAGGAAAGTTGCCAATGCAAAAGCTGCATCTCGTTATGGGCGGGCGGGTCAAAGATCCGCAGGGCCTCGAATTCGTCGACCTCAAAGCCGTTGATGTCGTGGGTGTGTTCCCCGACTATGCCAGCGCCGAAGAAGCTTGGCGCAGCGCCGCTCAACGGACGGTAGACGATGCCGAGATGCGGTATGTGATTGTGCATATGCATAAATTGCTTGAGCCAGACCTGCCGACAGGCTGACGCTCAATACGAAAAAGGCCCCGGAGTGATCCGGGGCCTTTTCAATGTGTTGTGACGGTAAGTTCAGATGAATTCGATCTTTTTCACCTGATAGAACTTGTCGCCCGAAGGGACCGTCACTTCGATCTCTTCGTCCACCTTGCGGCCAATCAGCGCCTTGCCCAGCGGCGAGTTGTAGCTGATCATGCCCTGCTTGGCGTCTGCTTCGTAGGGACCGACGATCTGGTATTTCACCGGCTTGTCGTCATCATCCAGCAGGGTGACTGTCGCGCCGAAGATTATCTTGTCGCCCGAAAGCGTGGTCGGATCGATGATCTGCGCACGGCTGACACGATCTTCAAGATCGGCAATCGTTGCCTCGACCTGGCCCTGACGTTCCTTCGCCGCGTGATATTCGGCGTTTTCAGACAGATCGCCGTGGGCGCGGGCTTCCTCGATCGCATCAACGATCAGGGGGCGCTCTACGCGCAGTGCTTTCAACTCGGTTGTCAGGCGTTCGTAGCCTGCTGCAAGCATTGGCAGCTTTTCCACACTCGCCATCCGTCAGTCTCTTTCCTGTCCTGCCCCCGTGGCTGCCGCTAGGGCTTCCAAGGGAAAACCTGCCCCCACCGACCGACGCCGAATGCGCCGAGCCGGACCACCATTTTGACGATACCGGGGGATTAAAAGGTTCAGCTATAATAGTCCTGCAACGAACGCACTTCAAGTTCAGTGGTCCGAAGTGCCTCAATTGCTTCCACAGCGGCGACCGATGCGGCCGCCGTCGTGAAGTACGGCACGCGCGCAGCCAGAGCCGAGGCGCGGATCGATGCGGAATCCTTGTGGCTCTGCCAGCCTTCGGTGGTGTTGAAGATGAAGCCGATTTCCCCATCGATGATGCGGTCCACGATATGCGGACGGCCCTCGGCCACCTTGTTCACGCGCTCCACGATCACACCCGCATCAGCAAGGTAACGCGCGGTGCCGCCGGTGGCGACGATCTTGAAGCCCAACTCGCTCAGCTTGCGCACGGCCGGCAGGACCATCGTCTTGTCGCTGTCCTTGACCGACACGAACAGCGTGCCACCCTGCGGCAGCTTGGTGCCTGCGCCCAGCTGCGATTTGGCGAACGCCACCGCAAAGGTGCTGTCGATGCCCATGACTTCGCCGGTGGACTTCATTTCGGGCGAAAGCACCGGATCGACGCCGGGGAAGCGCGCGAACGGGAACACGGCTTCCTTGACCGCCATGTAATCGATCTCACGCTTGATCGCCGGAAGATCGGCCAGCTTTTCGCCCGCCATGATCCGTGCCGCAAACTTTGCAATGGGCGTGCCCACGGCCTTGGCCACGAAGGGCACGGTACGGCTGGCGCGAGGGTTCACCTCGATCAGGTAAACGTCGCCGTCCTTGATCGCGAACTGGATGTTCATGAGGCCGCGAACGTTGAGGCCGCGTGCCAGCAGAATCGCCTGCCGCTCCATCTCGGCGATGATTTCGGGCGAGAGGCTGTAAGGCGGGATCGTGCAGGCGCTGTCGCCTGAATGGATGCCCGCTTCCTCGATGTGCTGCATCACGCCAGCAACGGTCACATCGGTGCCATCGGCCAGCGCATCGACGTCGCATTCGATGGCGTCGCGCAGATACTGGTCGATCAGCACCGGACTGTCGCCCGAAACCTGCACAGCCGTGGCTATGTAGTCATCGAGTTGCGCAAGGCTGTCGACGATTTCCATAGCGCGGCCACCCAGCACATAGCTTGGGCGTATCAGCACCGGATAGCCGATGCGGTTGGCCACGGCGACCGCTTCATCACGGCTGCGCGCGATGCCGTTCATCGGCTGCTTGAGGCCCAGCTTGGCCACCAGCGCGGCAAAGCGCTCACGGTCTTCGGCAAGATCGATGGAGTCAGGGCTGGTGCCGAGGATCGGAATACCCGCATCCTGCAGCGCCTGTGCCAGCTTCAGCGGGGTTTGCCCGCCGAACTGCACGATCACGCCGACCAGTTCACCGTTCGACTGTTCCAGCTCGAGAATTTCGAGAACGTCTTCGGCGGTCAGCGGCTCGAAATAGAGGCGGTCGGATGTGTCGTAGTCGGTCGAAACCGTCTCCGGGTTGCAGTTGACCATGATGGTTTCAAACCCGGCGTCACCCAGCGCATAGCACGCGTGGCAGCAGCAGTAATCGAACTCGATGCCCTGCCCGATGCGGTTCGGCCCGCCGCCGAGAATGACGATCTTCTTCCGGTCGGTCGGCGCGGATTCGTTCTCCGGTTCGCCGAACAGCCCGCTTTCATAGGTCGAGTACATGTAGGGCGTGATCGCCTCGAACTCGGCCGCGCAGCTGTCGATACGCTTGAACACCGGGCGCACGCCCAGCTTGTGCCGTAAGCTGCGCACTTCGGCCTCGCTGGTGGCCCCGGCCATCGCGGAAAGCACATCGTGCAGCAGGCCCGAGCGCTTGGCTTGCGTCTCACCCATGCCGCCCGCAACGCCGATGCCGCGCACGGCCAGCGTGGCGAGGCGCTTGTCGGAAAAGCCCATCGCCTTCAACCGGCGCAGACCTGCAGCATCGTTGGGCAGGCCAACGTCCTGAATCTGCTTCTCCTCGTCGATGATCTCGCAGATCTGGCGCAGGAACCACGGTTCGTACTTGGTGATCGCGTTGACTTCATCCACCGTGAAGCCTTCGCGGAAGGCCTGTGCGATGGCGAGGATGCGGTCCGGCGTCGCCTTGCTCAGCGCAGCGGTGATCTGGTCGCGGCTAGCACCTTCCAGTTCCACCACGCGGTTGAAGCCGTCGAGGCCCGTTTCCAGCCCGCGCAGGGCCTTCTGCATCGATTCCTTGAAGTTGCGGCCAATCGCCATAACTTCGCCGACAGACTTCATCGCGGTGCCAAGGTTGTTGTCCGCGCCCTTGAACTTTTCAAAGGCAAAGCGCGGGATCTTGGTCACGACATAATCGAGCGTCGGCTCAAACGCTGCAGGCGTCGCCCCGGTGATGTCGTTCATGATCTCATCGAGCGTGTAACCAACGGCCAGCTTGGCCGCGACCTTGGCAATCGGGAAGCCGGTCGCCTTCGATGCCAGCGCAGACGAGCGCGACACGCGCGGGTTCATCTCGATCACGATCATGCGGCCATCGGCGGGGTTCACCGCGAACTGCACGTTCGATCCGCCGGTTTCCACGCCGATCTCGCGCAGCACCGCGATGCTGGCGTTGCGCATGATCTGGTATTCCTTGTCGGTCAGCGTCAGCGCTGGCGCGACGGTGATGGAATCTCCGGTGTGGACGCCCATCGGATCGACGTTTTCGATGGAGCAGATGATGATGCAGTTGTCGTTTTTGTCGCGGACAACCTCCATCTCGTACTCTTTCCACCCCAGCAGCGATTCATCGATCAGCACTTCGGTGGTGGGGCTGGCTTCAAGGCCGCCCTTCACGATCTTGACGAATTCGTCCTTGTTATAGGCAATGCCGCCGCCGGTGCCGCCCATGGTAAAGCTGGGGCGGATGATCGATGGCAACCCGGTACGCTCCAGAATGGCGAGCGCTTCTTCCACCGAATGCGCCACGCCCGACCGCGCCGATTCCAGCCCGATCTTGTCCATCGCGTCGCGGAACCGCTGGCGGTCTTCGGCCTTGTCGATCGCATCGGCATCCGCGCCGATCATCTGCACGCCGTACTTTTCCAGCGTGCCATCGTTGAACAGCGCCAGCGCGGTGTTCAGCGCAGTCTGCCCGCCCATCGTCGGCAGCAGCGCATCGGGCCGCTCCTTCTCGATGATCTTGGCGACCACTTCGGGCGTGATCGGCTCGACATAAGTCGCGTGCGCCATGTCCGGATCGGTCATGATCGTCGCGGGGTTCGAATTGACCAGGATGATGCGATAGCCCTCTTCCTTGAGAGCCTTCACCGCCTGCGTGCCCGAATAATCGAACTCGCAAGCCTGGCCAATGATGATCGGCCCGGCGCCGATGATCAGGATCGAGGAGATGTCAGTGCGTTTGGGCATTAGCCACCTGAAAATACATGGTTGATAAGAAGCTCAATGAGCGTGTTGATTGTGGCTTCTATCGCAGTCCCCTTGTTTCGGGCCGCTACCTCAGTGAGTGCCGAAAGTAGAACAGTGTAGAGGAGGTACGATTTTATCGTCCCTGCTCTAATTAACTCCCGGCCTGCCCTAAGCTGCCCCAGAACTCGCTCACGAAATCCGGGAACATCTGGATCTCCATTTGTCTTCTCGACTGCTTCGATGACTTCAGCAAGCGGTTGCTCAAGGCCCTTTATCTGATTGTCATTTAGGGAAACAATACGGTCTGATGCAGGAATAGCGGTGGCTGCTTTATCGGTGCGTAGATGCGCCCATTCAGCCTGTGGTGTTCGCCGCAAATGCTCGATAACATCAACCGCAAAATTACGACCATTCTCCGCATATGTCACGAGAATGGGGTAATTTTCAAAAAGCGAATTTCTTAAATCTTTCCAACCATCTTTATCTAAATCGTTATAATCTGGCTTTTCTTGAATAAAGTAATAACGAAAGTTGTCGTAATTTACTTTGAAATACCCGCCAGTAAGAGGATTTTCGTAGCGCTCCACACCAGAGAACTCTGTCAAAATCGAAATTGCCTCTGCAACTTCATTCTGATCGACCTTGACACCCTGCAGCAACGTAGTGACCTTGCTCGCAACACTAGCAAAAGAGCCCGAGAAAGATTCATCTTCAAGCTGCTCTGCTTCGTGCAGCAAGATTACGGCGAGATACTGAGCGAAGGTACTCATCCCAACATCCCCACAAACTTCTCGAACAGATAGAAACTGTCCTGCGGCCCCGGCGACGCTTCAGGGTGATACTGCACCCCGAACGCCCGCTTGCCCTTCACCGCAATCCCGCAGTTCGAGCCATCGAACAACGACACATGCGTTTCGATCACGTTCTCGCCCAGCGAGCCCGGTGCATTGTCCACCGCGAAGCCGTGGTTCATCGAGGTGATCTCGACCACGCCGTCTTCCATGCGCTTGACCGGATGGTTCGCGCCGCGGTGGCCCTGGTGCATTTTTGTCGTGCGCGCACCCGCAGCAAGGCCCAGCATCTGGTGGCCGAGGCAGATGCCGAACACCGGCAGGTCCATCTCCAGCAGCTTCTGGATCACCGGCACGGCATAGGCCCCCGTCGCCGCCGGATCGCCCGGACCGTTCGACAGGAACACACCATCGGGCTTGAGTTCGAGGATCGTTTCCAACGGCGTCTGCGCCGGAACCACCATCACGCTCGCGCCCGCTTTCACCAGATTGCGGAAGATATTGTCCTTCGCGCCGTAATCGATCGCGACGACATGCTTGCGCGTGTCATGGGCTGAGCGGCCAAAGCCCTTGCCGAGATGCCAGACCGAGCCTTCCCACGCCTCCTGCGCATCGCGCGTTACCACGCGGGCAAGATCCATGCCTTCCAGCCCCGGCCACTCGCGCGCCCGCGCCACCAGCGCCGGAATATCGAAGTCACCCTTGGGATCGTGCGCGATCACCGCGTTGGGCGCGCCGCTCATGCGGATGCGGCGAGTCAGCGCGCGGGTATCAAGGCCCGCAATGCCGATCTTGCCGTGCTTTTCCATCCACTGCTGGAATGCCCCGGCAGAGCGGAAATTGGCCGGCGCGGTTACATCCTCGCGCACCACACAGCCCACTGCGCCCGGCACATCGTGGCTTTCCATGTCTTCATCGTTCGTGCCGACATTGCCGATGTGCGGGAACGTGAAGGTCACCACCTGCCCCGCATAGGACGGGTCGGTCATCACTTCCTGATAGCCGGTCATCGCGGTGTTGAAGCACACTTCGCCCACCGCAGCGCCACTGGCACCGAAACCACGTCCCCAGGCAACAGACCCATCGGCAAGAACGAGGACTCCCGTAGCGCCGTCTGGCTTGGGCGCGTGCGAAAGTGCGGGGTCGGCCATGATTGGGGGCGCTCCGTAGGCAGTGGTTCTGGCGATGTTGCTAAGGGGCGGCGGTTAGACCTGAGTCCCCATCGCGTCAACCTAGCGATTCCCGAAAGTTTGTCTTACATGAGGCGTTTCCCGCATTTGCGGGCACCATGTTCACAGGAAATACGAAACCATGATCCGCGACACCATCAAGGCCGCGCAGATTTCTGCCATGAAATCGGGCGACAAGCCCCGCCTCGCCGCCGTCCGCCTGATCCTTGCCAAGCTGAAGGACAAGGACATCGAACTGCGCACAGCCTCGACCGTGCCAGACGATGATGTGCTGGTCACCGACGTGCTGCAGAAAATGGCCAAGCAGCGCCGCGAATCGATCACGCTCTACGAACAGGGTGGACGGCAGGAACTGGCCGAGGTCGAAAAGGCCGAATTGGCGGTGATCGAGGAATTCCTGCCCCAGCAGATGGGCGAGGATGATGTGAAGGCTGCTATCGTGGCGCTGATCGCAGAGACGGGTGCTGCGGGCATGAAGGACATGGGCAAGGTTGTGGCGGCGTTGAAGGCCAAGCACGGCACTCAGTTGGACATGAGCAAGGCAAGCGGGTTGGTGAAGGCGGCGCTAGCGGGGTGACCTGATAACTCCCCTCCCGCCTGCGGGAGGGGTTGGGGGAGGGCATGTTGAACAACGGAGGGCGTGTTGGACAAAGACAGCCAAGTCGACCGTGAATGGCTCCGCGCCAACGACAAAGGCTATTCGCGCCCAACTGCCCGCTCCCGCGAACTGCGCCAGAACGCGACGCAAGCGGAACGCAAGCTATGGCAGCATATCTCTGCCAGAAAGCTGCAAGGCGTTCGCTTTAATCGCCAGTTTCCAATCGGCCAGTTCATTTGCGATTTCGTCTCACGCGACAGGATGCTTGTAATCGAGCTGGACGGGGGCCAGCACTCTACCTCTACAGAATACGACGCCAAACGGACCCGCTTTCTCGAATCGCAGGGATACCGCGTGATCCGGTTCTGGAATGACGAGGTGATGGAGAACATCGAAGGTGTGTTGCAGGTGATCGGGCGGACGTTGGATAACATGCCCTCCCCCAGCCCCTCCCGCAGGCGGGAGGGGAGTTTGTGGACTCGCCAGCTTCGCGGCGGTGATGCTTCATGACCCTCACCCCCCAATGGCTCGACGAACTGCGCACCCGCGTGTCCCTTTCGGGGCTGATCGGGCGGTCTGTTCGTGTGACCAAGGCGGGGCGGGAGTTCAAGGCGTGTTGCCCGTTCCATAACGAAAAGACGCCCAGCTTTACGATCAACGACGAAAAGGGCTTCTACCACTGCTTCGGCTGCGGCGCGCACGGCGATGCGATCCGCTGGATGACCGACCATCAGGGCCTGCCCTTCATGGACGCGGTGAAGGAATTGGCGGTCGAAGCCGGGATGGAAGTCCCTGCCCCCGATCCACGCGCCGCGGCCAAAGCCGAGCAGCAGAAGTCTTTGCATGACGTCATGGCGGCAGCGCAGGACTTCTTCGTGCGCTCGCTGGCCGAAGAGCGCGGCGAGCAGGCGCGCCGCTATCTCGCCTCGCGCGGGTTTCCGGCAGGCGTGGTGCGCGATTTCGGCTTCGGCTTTGCGCCAGACAGCCGCACCGCGCTGAAAGAGGCGCTGTCCGCCTTCCCTGACGACATGCTGATCGAAGCGGGCCTGCGCATCGTCGTCGAAGGCAAGGAGCCTTACGACCGCTTCCGCGGCCGTCTGATGCTCCCCATCCTCGACCCACGCGGGCGGGTGATCGCGTTCGGTGGCCGCATCCTCAGCGCAGAGAAAACAGATGCGCCAAAGTACCTGAACTCGCCCGACACGCCGCTCTTCGACAAGGGCCGCACCGTCTATAACCTCCACCGCGCCGGCCCCGCCTCGCGCCAGAACGGGCGCGTGGTGGTGGTCGAAGGCTATATGGACGTCGTCGCGCTGGCCGCAGCGGGCATTGGCGAAGCCGTCGCCCCGCTCGGCACCGCCCTCACCGAACACCAGATCGAGCGGCTGTGGCGTCTGGTGGAAACGCCCACACTCTGTTTCGATGGCGACACCGCGGGCCAGCGCGCCGCCATGCGTGCCATCACCCGCGCCCTCCCCCTGCTCCGCCCCGGCCACTCCCTGCGCATCGCCACACTGCCTGCGGGCATGGACCCGGACGATGTGGTGAAGGCCCAAGGCCCCGCCGCGATGGAAGCCCTGCTCGACGAAGCGCGCAGCATGGTTGACGTGTTGTGGCAGGTGGAGCGCGATTCGCTGCCCCTCACCACGCCCGAGGACAAGGCTGGCCTGAAGGCACGATTGCTGCAGCATTGCGAGACCATCGAACACCCCGACATCAAGTCGCTCTACCGCCGCGAACTGACCGAGCGCTTCGGCGAGCTCGCCTTCGCCCGCAAGGAACGCCCGCCGTTTCAGCCACGCCAGGGCGGCAGCGGCCCGCGCGGCAAAGGCCAACCGTGGAAGCCAGCCCCGCTCCCACTCGGCGCGCAGGACAAGGCCAAGATGCTGCGAATCGGCACCGGGCCAAGCACCAACCTGCTCGCCGCCGTGTTATCGGGCCTGATCCTCCACCCGCAGCATATCGTCCGCCATGCTGATGCACTGGCGCGTCTGCACCCTGAAGACGCGGGCATGTGCGCCCTGATCGATGCGCTGTTGGTTCAGTCCGACAGCATGCAAGCGCTTGAAAGCGAGGCCTTGCGCACCATATTGCTTGAACGAGGGCTTCGGCTCCCGTCGGCGCAGGACTACGCCGGGATTCGATTCGGCTTTCTGGCCGGAAGCGGTGATTCGGCGGGCGACGAACTCGCCGAGGCAGTCGCCCTTCTGGTCGAGTTACCGGCCGTGGAAGAGGCGCTTGAACACGCGACAAAGCGCCACGAAACGGAGTTTTCCGACGAAAGCTTTGCCGAACAGCAACGATTGTTGCAGCGAAGGCTGGCATTGCTTGCCCGTTTAGGGCAGATGGGCCGTGCTCGTGCTGCGTTATAATTATACAACAAGCGCAACCCGGGCCTGCCAAGGCCCGGCTCTCATATGGTGGTACCGGGGTTAAATGGCTTCGAACGACAAGACCGACAGCGGCGACGCTCCTCTGATCGACCTCAACGATGCATCGGTGAAGAAGCTGATCGCCCGCGCCAAGCGACGCGGCATCATCACTTATGACGAACTGAACGAGGCCCTGCCGCAGGACCAGATGTCTTCCGAGCAGATCGAGGACATCATGGCCGCGATCTCGGAGATGGGCGTCAACATCGTCGAAAGCGATGAAGATGCGGTCGATCCTGAGGAAAAGGCGCAGGACGACGAGCTGGACGAAGCGGAGACGGTTGAAGACCGTCCCGATGTCATCAAGCGCAAGGAAACCATCGAGCGTACCGACGATCCGGTGCGCATGTACCTGCGTGAAATGGGCGCGGTCGAACTGCTCAGCCGCGAGGGCGAAATCGCCATCGCCAAGCGCATCGAAGCCGGTCGCGACACCATGATCATGGGCCTTTGCGAAAGCCCGATCACGTTCCACGCCATCATCCAGTGGTCCGACGCGCTGAATGCCGGTGAAATGCAGCTGCGCGAGATTCTCGATCTCGACGCGATGCTTTCCAAGGAACCGCAGCCGGAAAACCTGTCCGAGGACGGTGAAGAGACCGGCGAGCCGGAAATCAGCGAAGCCACTGCTGGGCCGACCTTCAAGGAAGAAGAAGACGTCGAGGAGGAAGCTCCGGCTGACGACGAGGACGATGAACTGCGCGAACGCCGCGCCCGTCCTGCCGAGGAAGAGGAAGAGGACAACACCCTCAGCCTCGCGCAGATGGAAGCACAGCTGAAGCCTGCCGCGCTGGAACGCTTCGCCGAAATCACTTCGCTGTTCCGCGCTTTCGAGAAGATTCAGGCCGAACGGCTCGATGCACTCGGCATAGGCAACGATTTTTCGGCGTCGAAGGAAACGCAGTACCAGAAGCTGCGCGAAGACCTGACGGCGCAAGTCGAATCCGTGCAGTTCCACGCTTCGAAAATCGAATACCTTGTCGACAATCTCTACGCCTTCAACCGCCGCCTGACCACGCTCGGCGGGCAGATGCTGCGTCTGGCAGAGCGTCACAAGGTGCCGCGCAAGGACTTCCTCGACATGTATGTCGGGCGCGAGCTGGACGACGGCTGGCTGCAGGGTCTTGCCACGCGTGACAAGAAGTGGGCTGCCTTTGCCGCCAACGAACTGGTGCCGGTTGAACGCATCCGCGCCGAAATTTCGGACATTGCATCGGCCACGGGCATGTCGCTGGGCGAGTTCCGCCGCATTGTGAACATGGTCCAGAAGGGTGAACGCGAAGCGCGTATCGCCAAGAAGGAAATGGTCGAGGCCAACCTGCGCCTCGTGATCTCGATTGCCAAGAAGTACACGAACCGTGGGCTGCAGTTCCTGGATCTCATTCAGGAAGGCAACATCGGGCTGATGAAGGCGGTCGACAAGTTCGAATACCGCCGTGGCTACAAGTTCAGCACGTACGCCACGTGGTGGATCAGGCAGGCGATCACGCGCTCCATCGCGGATCAGGCGCGGACCATCCGTATCCCGGTTCACATGATCGAAACGATCAACAAGCTGGTCCGCACAAGCCGCCAGTTCCTGCACGAGCAGGGCCGCGAACCGACGCCGGAAGAAATGGCAGAACGGCTCTCGATGCCGCTCGAAAAGGTTCGCAAGGTGATGAAGATCGCCAAGGAGCCGATCAGCCTCGAAACGCCGATCGGCGACGAGGAAGATTCGCACCTCGGCGATTTCATCGAGGACAAGAACGCGATCATCCCGGTTGACGCGGCCATTCAGGCCAACCTCAAGGAAACGGTCACCCGCGTCCTTGCCAGCCTCACCCCGCGCGAAGAACGCGTGCTGCGCATGCGCTTCGGTATCGGCATGAACACCGATCATACGCTCGAAGAAGTTGGCCAGCAGTTCTCGGTCACCCGCGAACGCATCCGTCAGATCGAAGCCAAGGCCCTGCGCAAGCTCAAGCACCCGTCGCGGTCGCGGAAGATGCGGTCGTTCCTGGATCAGTGAGATAAAACAATGTGCTCCGGATTTGAATCCGGAGCACATTAACTATTTTAAGCAACCAATATTTATTTGAACGCCAGCACTTTAAGCAACTCACTACACCGGAGTTGTTTGATATGAAAAAGGCGTATTCTGCAATTGCTCTGGCAATTTCAGTACTTTCAACTCCTGCCTTGGCTGAAGTTCGGCAATCCGTGGACACTCCGACAGCTGCTCCCAATGGAGCAAGGGCATTCGACCCGGCCAACCTTGCATTGGCTGGCAAACTGGTCGAGCTGATGTATCCCGTTTCGGATACGATCGACGATACACGCAAATCCGTGCAGATGGCGCTCGAACTTGTCGAAAATCCGACCGCTCGGACGAAGCTGAATGTCAGTTACGACACCGTACTTACGCAGATCGAACCGATCATCGTTCGAAATTTCCCAAAGATCCAGCAGGCCTACACGATGGCATATGCAGAGGAGTTCACATCCGAAGAACTCCGCGATATCATCAGTTTTGCCTCTACGCCGACAGGTCGACACTTTCTTAGGGACACGACCTTCGCTGACGGCAATACATTGGTCACCGCTGCGTCTGACGAAATGTTGTCCGAGTTGGAGCCAACCCTGTTTGAGTTTCAAAAGACCATTTGCAAACAGGCAGCAGAGCAGCGTCTTGCTGCAGGTGATAAAAAAGCCAAATGTAGCATGGCATGATGCTTGAGCCGTTCAGTCCACCCGCCAGACCGACAGATGCACCGTATTGCCCACCTTGCCACCGCGCGCGAGGAACAGCGCGCGGTTGACCCAATCGTAGGCTGGATGGCCGCTCTCAAACCGGATAGCGGTGCGCATGTAATACTCCGCTGGATCGACCTGCTCCCCACCGGCAATCCGCGCGTGGACCTCGGCTGAGGCATGGCGGATGCCCAGGCTCACCACTTCGATCACCGCGCCATCCTCAGTCTCGATGGCATAACGTGCGTCGAGATCGGCAATGCCGCCTGCCAGCACAGTCTGCCAATCCGCGCCGATGGGCAGGATGCGGCCCGAAAGCAACGGCCCCTGCGCTGTGCCGCCGACAATCGGTATGATCCGCCGCGTGCCCGCCGGGCTTTCACCCATCTCATGCGGCCGCGATAGCTCGACAACAAGGTCGGTTGCGTGAGTCAGCGCGATGGTCATGCCGGTACTTTCACCACCTTGGACCCTGCCGGAATGGTTCGCGGCGCGCCGTTCAACCGCTCCTTCGCAAAGCCTGCTGCCTGCTGATAGGCCAGCATGAACGCCCGGCGCTCGTCCGCCGGGATCACATCGTCAATGTCCTCGAACTGGCCGCCGCAGCGTTCATCGACCATGTTGAGCAGTCCGAAAGGCCCCGCCCCGCGATTGCGCATCGCCACTTGCCCGATGGAATCGCAGAACGCAGCGTCGAAATCCGCAAGCGCCGCGGCGTTCACGCCCTTGTCCAGCATGATCCGTCCGATCTGCCGCGCGTCCATGATCGCCTGCGAAGCCCCGTTGGAACCCGTCGGATACATCGGATGCGCTGCATCGCCGATCAGCGCGACAGGCCCGTCCACCCACGTGGGCAGCGGATCGCGGTCGATCATCGGGTTTTCATAGGCCACATCGGACTTCGCCAGCAGCGCAGGCAGATCGAGCCAGTCATAGACGAACCCGTCAAACTCGCGCGCAAACTCTGCCAGCTCCACCGGACGGAACCAGCCCGACTTGGTCCAGTCGTGGTCGGTGTCATAGGTCTGCTCGGCAATCCAGTTGATGTCGGCCAGACCATCGGCATCGGGGTGAGATATCGGATAGATCACCACGCGATGGCGGCTTGTGCCCAGCCCCACGAACGAAGACCCGCTGCGGATCGGCACGCCCTTGGCCGTCCCGCGCCACATGATCGTCCCGCCCCAGTGGATCGGAGGCTGCGCAGGGTGCATCTGCGCCCGCACGTTCGAATGGATGCCGTCCGCGCCAAACAGCAGCGCGCCGGACTCTTCGATCTGCTCACCCGCCGCCGTTTCGATCAGCGCGGTCACGCCGCCTTCAGCATCGTGCCTGTAGCCAGTCACCTTGTGGCCAAGCCGCACCGCATCCGGCCCAAGACGCTCCAACACCGTGTGGTAGAGCATCATGTGGAACTCACCGCGATGCACCGCATACTGGTGCCAGTTGTAGCCTGCCAGCTTGCCGCGCGGCTCGGAGTAGATTTCCCGCCCGTTCAGTCCCACCAGCGCCCATTCGCGCGCGGGAATGCCAACGCGGTCCATCTCCGCCTCGCCAATGCCGAGGTCTTCCAGTTCGCGCACGGCGTTGGGTTGCAGGTTGATCCCTACGCCCAGCGGTTTCAGTTCGCGCACGCCTTCGAACACGGTGCAGGGCACGCCGATTTCGTGCAGCGTCAGCGCCAGGACAAGCCCACCGATGCCGCCACCGGCAATAAGCACATGATCACGGCGCATCTTCGCGGTCTTCCTTCAAATGCGCCCAACGCGCCAAGGCGCGCGCCTAGCGAGCCGGATGCCGCCATGCAAGCCGCGCCGCAACCGCAGGACGATCACAACTGGTAGAATCGGCCCGAACGGGCAGTTCTTGACCGGCGATTTGCGGTGGCTTGTTGCGGTGCAAAAGACTATTGGCCCAACGAATCCTGCCAGCCAGCAACCGGACAGAACGGATCTCATGCGTATCGCCATCGCTTCCGACCACGCCGCTGTCGACCTCAAGGCCGTCTTGCGCGAATACCTTATCGAGATTGGCCACGAAGTCGCCGATCTGGGGCCGGAAACCGCTGACCGGGTCGATTACCCTGATTATGGTTACAAGCTCGCGTCCGTCGTCGCCGAAGGCATTGTTGATCGCGGCGTAGTTCTCTGCGGTTCCGGCATCGGCATTTCCATCGCCGTCAACCGCAACCCAGCCTGCCGCTGCGCGCTCGTATCAGAACCGCTCTCTGCCGCCCTCGCCCGCGAACACAACGACGCAAACGTGATCGCGATGGGCGCGCGCCTGACCGGCGAGGATATGGCCAAGGCCTGCCTCGACGCTTTCCTTTCAACCGATTTTGCCGAAGGCCGCCACACCGGCCGCGTCGAAAAACTCTCACATCCTGTCTGCTGAAGGAGCCAAGACCGATGACCACCGCCACCGCAGCGCCGGAAATCCGTAAAGCCGGCTTCTTTACCGAACACCTCGCCCATGCCGATGCCGAAGTTTTCGCCGCGATCCGTGGCGAACTCGGCCGCCAGCAGACCAAGATCGAACTGATCGCCAGCGAGAACATCACCAGCCTCGCTGTGCTCGAAGCCACCGGCTCGGTGTTCACCAACAAGTATGCCGAAGGCTATCCGGGCAAGCGCTACTACGGCGGCTGCGAATATGCCGACGTCGTCGAAACGCTCGCCATCGAACGCGCCAAGCAGCTGTTCGGCTGCAATTTCGCCAACGTCCAGCCCAATTCGGGCAGCCAGATGAACCAGGCCGTGTTCCTCGCGCTGCTGCAGCCGGGCGACAGCTTCATGGGCCTCGACCTCAATTCGGGTGGCCACCTCACCCACGGATCGCCCGTGAACATGAGCGGCAAGTGGTTCAAGCCGATCCCTTATGGCGTGCGTCCCGACGATCACCAGATCGACATGGACGAAGTCGCCCGCCTCGCGCGCGAGCACAAGCCCAAGCTGATCATCGCAGGCGGCACCGCCTATTCGCGAATCTGGGATTGGGAAGCGTTCCGCGCCATCGCCGATGAAGTAGGTGCATGGCTGCTGGTCGATATGTCGCACATCTCCGGCCTTGTTGCTGGTGGCGCGCATCCTTCGCCGTTCCCGCATGCCCACGTCGTCACCACCACCACGCACAAGTCGCTGCGTGGCCCGCGTTCGGGCGTGATCCTGACCAATGACGAAGATCTGGCCAAGAAGTTCAACATGGCGGTGTTCCCCGGCATGCAGGGTGGCCCGCTGGTCCACGTCATCGCGGCAAAGGCCGTCGCCTTCGGTGAAGCGCTGCGCCCCGAATTCAAGGCCTATGCCCACCAGATCGTCGCCAATGCCAAGGCGCTGGCCGAAAGCCTCAAGGACGCAGGCCTCGGCATCGTCTCGGGCGGCACCGACAACCACCTGATGCTGGTCGATCTCTCGGCCAAGGACGTGACCGGCAAGGCCGCTGAAAAGGGCCTCGATCGCGCATGGCTCACCTGCAACAAGAACGGCGTTCCTTTTGACAAGCGCTCGCCTTTCGTCACCTCGGGCATTCGGCTTGGCACGCCCGCAGGCACCACGCGCGGTTTCCGCGAGGATGAGTTCCGCACGATCGGCAAGCTGATTGCCGAAGTGGTCGACGGCCTTGCGCGCAACGGCGAAGAAGGCGATGGTCAGGTCGAACAGCGCGTTCGCGACCGTGTCGCGGAGCTTTGCGCCAAGTTCCCGATCTACCCGGAGCTATAAGCCATGAACGACCAGAACGATCTCGCCACCCGCGCCAAAGAGGAAGTCTCGGGCATGGCCAAGCAGGGCCTTGCCCATCCCTCGACCAAGCCGGTGCTTACCGGCGCGGCCATCGGAGCTGTGGCAGGCGCGCTCCTTCCGGTCGTTTCGCTTCCGCTCGGCCTCGCGGTCGGCGCAGGTTTCGCGTTCTGGCAGCGGATCAAGCGCTGACCTGATGCGGTGTCCGTTCTGTGCCCACGATAACAGTCAGGTAAAAGACAGCCGGCCGAGCGAGGACAACACCTCGATCCGCCGGCGCCGCCAGTGCGAAGGCTGCGGCGCGCGCTTCACCACGTTCGAACGCGTGCAACTGCGCGACGTTGTGGTGGCGAAAAGTGGGGATCGCCGCGAACCGTTCGACCGGTCGAAGATTGAACAGTCAGTGTCGCTCGCCTGCCGCAAACGCCCGGTGGCGCAGGAGCGGCTCGACCAGTTGGTCTCGGGCATCCAGCGCCAGATCGAAACGATGGGCGATGCCGAAGTGCCGTCAAAGGCCATCGGCGAAATGGTCATGGAAGGCCTGCGCCAGCTCGATAGCGTCGCCTATATCCGCTTCGCCAGCGTCTACCGCGATTTCACCGAGGCGCGTGATTTCGAGGAATTCGCCAGCAGCGTTCAGGAAGTCGGCGTGCGCGAGGCTGGCCAGCAGTGACCGATCCCGCATTTGCAGCACACCATCCCGTGATCGTACTGGTGCGCCCGCAACTGGGCGAAAACATCGGCAAGGCCGCCCGCGCCATGCTGAACTTCGGCCTTGCTGAACTGCGCCTGGTCTCCCCGCGCGATGGCTGGCCCAATCCTTCCGCAGGCCCTGCCGCTGCAGGGGCCGACGTTGTGCTGGAACACGCACAAGTGTTTGAAACGCTGGCCGATGCCGTCAGCGATTGCTCACACGTCTACGCCACTACCGTGCGCAAACGCGGCGTGACAAAACCAGTCCTGACGCCCGAACAGGCCGCGCAGGATATCGTCCGGGCACAGGGGCGCTGCGCCATCATCTTCGGCCCGGAACGCTCCGGGCTTGAGACAGACGATGTGGCGCTCGCCCGCGCGATCATCACCGTGCCGATCAACCCGGAATTCGGCTCGCTCAATCTGGCACAGGCGGTGATCCTGTGCGCCTACGAATGGTCAAAGCAGACCGATGGGCAAGCCGATCTGGTGCAGCCCACCGTCGAAGAGGTGCTGCCCCCTGCCCCGCAGGAGGAATTCGAGGGCATGTTCGAACAGTTCTGCGCCCTGCTGGAGCCACGCGGCTATTTCAACCCACCCAGTCGGGCCGCGTCCACCCGCCGCACCTTGCGCAGCATGATGACCAAGCCGGGCTGGAACCACCTCGAACTGCGCACTTTTCGCGGCGTCCTCAGCGTGCTGCGCCGCAAGCCAGGATCAAAGCCGGGCGATCCGCTGGAATAGGGTAGCGAATCTCACATATCGTTATCGTCACCCTGAACCGTTTCAGGGTCCATCTCTGACCATGAGCCGCCGTTTAATCGGCAAAATGGATCCTGAAACGAGTTCAGGATGACGATACCTTACCGTTGCAGGCCTCCCCACCTCACCAACCCTTGACATCGGCCTGCAACTCTGTTCTTGGCGGCGCTTCGCAATTGGCCTCGCACTCCCGGTGAAGCGGTGGCCGCATCCGGACTTTGATTTGGATGGTGCGGTTCCGGGACTAGAAGCATCGGCACGTGGCCGGTGCATTGCAAATTGAAAGGCAGCGCATGTCCAAGCGCCACGCATCCAAGTACAAAATTGACCGTCGTCTCGGTGAAAACATCTGGGGCCGTCCCAAGTCGTCGGTGAACCGCCGCTCGTATGGCCCCGGCCAGCACGGCCAGCGCCGCAAGAGCAAGGTCTCGGACTTCGGCATCCAGCTCCGCGCCAAGCAGAAGCTCAAGGGCTACTACGGCGACGTGACCGAAAAGCAGTTCAAGCGCACCTATCAGGAAGCGTCGAAGATGAAGGGCGATACCGGTCAGAACCTGATCGGCCTGCTCGAACAGCGCCTCGACATGGTCGTGTACCGCGCCAAGTTCGCACCGACCGTGTTCTCGGCCCGCCAGATCGTTTCGCACGGCCACATCTATGTGAACGGCGTGAAGTGCAACATCGCTTCGCGTCGCGTGCGCCCCGGTGACGTGATCAGCCTGGGCAAGAAGGCTAAGGAAATGGCCCTGATCGCTGAAGCGCAGACCCTGCCTGAGCGTGAAGTTCCCGATTACGTTGCCACCGATGGCGACAAGGTCACCTTCACCCGCGTTCCGACGCTGGACGAAGTGCCTTATCCGGTAAAGATGGAACCGAATCTGGTCGTCGAATTCTATTCGCGCTGATCGGTTTCCGACCATCGAAACAAGCAAAGAGGCGGGGCGCAAGCTCCGCCTTTTTCGCGTTTGGAAACAACGTGTTATTTTGCATTTCGCATGCCGGATTTGCGTTGTGTCGTGGAACTGAAACGCAGCTTGGCCATTGGCAGGGCATGACGCAATATCGCTTCGTTACCCCGCACCGCACTGGCAAGTGGTACCCCGATCTCCTCACCGCGCAGCAACAGGCCTTCGCCATCGGCGCGGGCTTTTATGACCAGCGCAGCGGGCTATTCTATCCCTACAAGGATACGCGGCTGGAAATCGACGGGGCGCTGGTGAACGGACCGCCTGAAGGCATCGCCGCCTAGCGCGCGAAGTAATCCCGCCGGAAATCCGCAGCAAATGCGGCAAAACGTCCTTCGTTGATCGCAGCGCGCATCCCGGCCATCAGTTGCTGGTAAAACCACAGGTTATGCTCGGTCAGCAGCATCGCCCCCAGCATCTCGCCCGACTTGTGCAGGTGATGCAGATAGGCCCTGCTATACTTGGTGCAGACCGGGCAAGGACAGCGGTCGCTCAGCGGCCCGGTATCCTCGGCATGGCGGGCATTGCGCATGTTGAGCGGCCCGTTCCACGTAAACGCCTGACCATTGCGGCCAGACCGCGTCGGCAGCACGCAGTCGAACATGTCGACCCCGCGCTCCACCGCGCCCACCAGATCATCAGGCTTGCCCACGCCCATCAGATAGCGCGGGCGGTCTGCGGGCAATTGCTGCGGCGCAAAGTCGAGCGTCGCAAACATCGCCTCCTGACCCTCGCCCACGGCCAGACCGCCAATGGCATAGCCATCAAAGCCGACATCGATCAGCGCGTCAGCACTCGTCTTGCGCAGGCCTTCGTCCAGCGCGCCCTGCTGGATGCCGAACAGTGCGGAACTCTCCGCATGATCGCCACCCGCGTCAAACGCATCACGGCTGCGCCGCGCCCAGCGCATCGACATTTCCATCGACTTTGCGATCACATCGCGTGGCTGATCTGCGCGCGGACATTCGTCGAAGCACATGACGATATCGGACCCCAGCAACCGCTGTATTTCCATCGACCGCTCCGGGCTGAGCAGATGCCGCGACCCGTCGAGGTGGCTGGCAAAGGTCACGCCCTCCTCGGTGATCTTGCGCAGATCGGACAGGCTCATCACCTGATAGCCCCCACTGTCGGTCAGGATTGGCCGGTCCCAGCCACCGAACTTGTGCAACCCGCCCAACCGCGCCACCCGCTCGGCACCCGGGCGCAGCATCAAATGGTAGGTATTGCCCAGAATGATGTCCGCGCCACTTGCGCGCACATCTTCCATCTTCATCGCCTTGACCGTCGCCGCGGTGCCCACCGGCATGAAGGCAGGTGTGCGAATGTCCCCGCGCTTCATGCGGATCGTGCCGGTACGGGCCTTGCCGTCGGTGGCGTGGATGTCGAAGGCAAAGCGGGTCATCGTGCGGTTTCTCGGCCAAAATGAGTGTTGCGGGCCTTAGGCGCAATCGCCATGACGCGCAAATGCCCCATTTTTTGCTGATCGACCCGGTAACGCTCGACCTTTGGTTCTATCCCGCGCTGACGCTGGTAGCGGTGCTTTCGGGCTTTATCGACGCGGTAGCTGGCGGCGGCGGGCTGGTGATGATGCCGGTGCTGCTCTCCACCCCGCTGCCGCCGCATGTCGTGCTGGGCACCAACAAGATCCAGTCGATGTGCGGCACCGGGATGGCAACGTGGCGGTATCACAAGGCGGGCCTGTTCAGCTTCCGCAAAAGTGCGCCGACGGCGGTAGTGGTGTTCGTCGGCGCGATGGCAGGATCGCTGGCGATTCAGCGGCTTAGCGCCGATATTCTTAAACTGGTCGTCCCCGTCCTGCTCATCGCCGTCGCGCTTTACACCGTGCTGTCACGCGGCATGACCGACGAAGACCGCCACGCCCACCTCTCCGAACGCGGCTACATGCCGGTCGGCGCGGGCGTTGCGTTCTATGATGGATTCTTTGGTCCCGGCGCGGGGCAGTTCTTCGCCACCACGCTCGTCGGCCTGCGCGGACTGGGGCTGACCCGGGCGACGGGGCTGACGAAGTACCTCAATGTCACCAGCAACGTGGCCAGCGTGATCGTGTTCACCATCGGCGGGCAGGCGATGTGGGTGTTGGGTTTGTGCATGGCGGTTGGCGCGATGACCGGAGCGTGGATCGGGTCGCACTACGCCACAAAGTTCGGCGCGAAAGTCATCCGGCCATTGCTGGTTGTTGTGAGCATCGGGCTGACGATCCGGCTCATCTGGGGGTGGTTTGCTACGCCCTAGGTGCAGTTAGGTGCATCTAGGTGCACTTCAGGAATCGTAGGGGCATTCGGCTGGCGGCTCGTCCGCTTTCGCGCGTTCCTTGCGCACCAGCAGCCGCTCTGGACGCCGCTCCTGCGCCACTTTGAACAGTTGCGACGTCTGGTTGACGTAGTTCGCCACCGAGCTTGCGCCCTGGATATGCTCCACCAGTTCGGGCGTGCGTTCAGCCTCGAACATGCGCAAGGGGCGCGTCGTGTTGAGTAGCGTTGAGAATTGACCCGGGATTATCACTGAGAATTGACCCGGGTGGGTGTGAGTTATGTGCTGCCCATGAGGGGGCGGGTCAAGGTTTGGGATTATCCTTTTCTGGATTTGGGGACG